>Ga0179594_10000071_pt1 | contig 41788 bp, 43 predicted proteins | sample CZOMad1_1_08_16f_FD_148625 | JGI IMG/M metagenome (GOLD analysis project Ga0179594, IMG submission 148625) | Vadose zone soil fungal communities from Angelo Coast Range Reserve, California, USA - CZOMad1_1_08_16fungal (Illumina Assembly) | ecosystem: Environmental > Terrestrial > Soil > Vadose...
ACCGTAAGCAAGAGCAGAATAGCTGTGGTTCGTCGCATTGAAATCCCTCCTGTGTGCCTGAGATACAACTGAGAACAAATGTCCTAGCGCTATGGAGCCAGTGGTCCCCATGAATTGATTTAGCGTGGGCAATATAGTCGCCACTTTGCTTGTCATGTCTGGATCAAGGTCGAGTTTCATGGACCTCGCGCGCGGTGAACCGTGCTGGAGGCTGGGTGCGCACGGGGCGTGGGAGCGAAGATCATTTTCAAATGATCCGTTCGTGCCCAGTACTTACATCGATCATTGATCAAGATCGGTCGATCCCTCCCTGGATCACGGCTGTTGGGAGTATTGCGCGATTATGCGGTCGCGTATTTGCGCCGCGCTCAAACGTTGCTCTTTTTGCAGCCGATATGCAGTCAGCGCTTCTCCTACACACACGGCGCAATGAGAAGCATGATCGTCTTCGAAGCAGCTATGGAGGTTCTTATGACCCATGCTCTTATCGCAGTGGCAGTAACATGGAAGCTGAGCGAGAGTGTCGGGTATCTCTCTGGCGGCTTGGTATGCCTCCTTCGTGACTCCGCTGAACCCTTCTGCCGCAAGCGTCGGCTTTAAGCTGCCGGGACCAGGAGGCACGTCATAATGTGCCGGCACCGAGGACGCTTGAGATTGAATATTTACCTTCTGCGGAGTCGGCGTTTGTTTGGCTATTTCAGTTGCAGGTCGGCCCGCGTGCCTCCAGGTTCCTATTCCCAAACCGAGAAGTAGTAGGCCAACAAATGGGAGTGCGAATTTGTTCTTCATCGAAGTTCAAACCTCTGAATCATTCGTCTGCTATTTCCTCGCTTTAAAAAATACGAAATGTCGCGACCGGACTATTGGTGCGGTTCCTCCTACTCCAATCGCGAATTCGGGACAGCGTAGTATCCCTGGCGACTGCGCACCACGAGGTGATGACCTCCGTCAGCTTGCGTCACTCGGATTTTCAGCCGATGCCACTTGCCATCAGGAACTAAGTCTTCGGGTCGATAGGCGATTGAATATTGGTGACGCAGTTCAAGCGCGATTCGCTCAAACGCCTCGTCCATCTCACGGGAATCACGAGGAAAGAATGTCTCACCACCGGAAACCGTTGCCAGTTTCCGGAGATCAATCTCCGCCGCAATCGATGCTGACGTGTGCAGAAGCCCTTCGCGGATGCCGATGGTGTACACGCTGACGTCCGATTCCCGGAGCGCCTGGCGAACTTCCTTGAAGGTGTATCGCGAGTCGTTGTCTTCGCCATCAGTGATCAGCAGGATGGCCCGTTTAGGGTAGGTTCCGTGGCTAACCTTTTCGAGACCGAAATAGAGAGCATCATAGATTGCCGTCTGTCCGCCTGTTTGGAAATAGGTAAACTTCCTTAAGACAGCATCTGCATCGCGCGATCTTGCGAGCAGGAGATGAGCCCGTGAGTCGAAACTCACAAGAAAGAATTCATCGCGTGGATGGCTGGTTTGAATAAAGCCGGTGAGCGCCTGCTTTGCTTGCGCTGTCTTCGCTTCATTCATCGACCCGGAGACATCGAAGACCACTGCGACCGATACCGGCGCATCCTCATCGCTGAAAGCCGTGATGTTCTGAGGTGAGTCATTGTCCTGAATCGCGAAGGCGGTTTTCTCGAGTCCGAGAATATAGTTGCCCTGCGCGTCCGTCACCGTCGCTCGCAGTGTTACGAGATCGGTGTGCACGACTATCGGCGATTCCTGGGCTGGTAGTGCGCTGGGCACGAGAATAATCAGCAACATAGACCAAACGATAAAGCGTTTCATGTTGTCCCTCCTTGTCTATCGAACGACTAACGAACCGCGTAGCATGCCCATGCCACAACTGAAGGTGAACGTTCCAGATTTGCTTGGGGTGAATGCCACGGAGACAGACTCATTCAGCGGCAAGTCCCGCTTGATGTCGTATTCTGGGATAACGACCTGAGTGCCACAGGTAGCAGACACTTTCCGAAGGAACGTGACCTGCGCCGGTATGCCTCGTCGCAGTTTGAGACTGCCGGGCTGGTATCCTTTTTCGGTCAACGCAACGGTAACTTTTTGGATAGTGGGCGTCTTCCGTTTCGTTCGCCGCTGAGCCTGAACATTTGACTCTTGGCAAACTACCGATGCCAGAACGAGCATCACGGCCATCGCTAATGGTGTCTTTAGTAACTTGATTTGCATTCCTTTTTCCTCGGTCTGTGAATTTAGTTCTTGATTTCCGCATCGTCACTGTCCGCTCGGATGTGACTTCAGCCATTCAGCGCGCAGCATGAAGCTGCCATTTGTCACAACGCGGTCGCCGACGCCCAGCCCTTCCAGCACCGGATAGTAGCCGTTGTTCTCTGGGCCAAGACGAACTGGGCGCATTAGAAATGCTTTTGGATCGGTGGTGGCCACAAAGACCACTTGTTGATTGTTCATGTTCTGCACAGCGATGACTGGTACAACAGCGGTTGTGGATTGCTCACCTCCCAAGGCAGCGAATGCCACGTTCACATACATACCGATTTTGAGTTGCTGACCCGGGTTAGCTAATTCGATACGTGCTTGTGCGGTTCGCGTTTGAGGATCAACCTTTGGATCAACGTAAGATACCCGGCCACGAAAGACGCGACCGGGATAGGCATCTGTGGTGATGCTTGCACCGCTGCCGATATGAACCTTGCCCAGATCCTTTTCATAAACTTGCCCGACGACCCACACGCTGGACAGGTCAGTTACGCGCAGTAGTTCTTTGTTGGCCTCGATGACCTCGCCCGAATTGACGGCGCGACTCGTCACAGTGCCGGAGGCAGGCGCCGGTATGCTCACTTCCGAACTGATCTGTGCCGTCGAATGCAGCGCAGCGACACGTTGAGAACTCAAACCCAGAAGCAAAAGACGCTGACGTAGATTGGCTAGTTCCGACTCCGCCGCTTTTAGCTTGCTGGCTGCCATCTCCAGCTCCTCGCGGCTGGCCGCGCCGATCTCAGCCAACTTCTCTGTACGTGCATGATGCTTGTGGTGCTCCTCCAACTCGGCCATTACCGAGAGATATTTCGATTGAACGTCGGCAAGTTCGTTGCTGGACACTACGGCAATTGTTTGCCCCTTGCTTACGCTTTGGCCGAGTTCCGGCCCAACGGTGCGCACGATTCCTCCGACCAGCGACATCACGGGAGTTTCGCGATAAGAGTTGGGCTGTACAACCCCCGTTGTTTGCTGGCCGGTTGCTTCCGTCGAGATTCGCTCACCCACCGCTTGGACCTTGATGCCGGCTCGTTGAGCTTGCTCGGGACTGATTGTTAGCGTGGATTCTCCCGGGGTGTTAGCAGTTTGGCTGGCAGTCTGATCGGGACCGATGCTGCGAGGCGCTGGTACCGGCCGCCCGCCAGTGCCGCGCGGGATGAATAGCCAGAGAAGCAACGCAATAGCTGCGACAGCTACGACCGCTACGACGGCGGCAATTGCGGTCTTTCTGGAGCGGTTCTCGCTACGGCTGTCCGCAGCGTCCGCAGTCTCCTTTTTGGTTTCTGGTGATTCGTTCATCTCTGTGTCACCTGCTGTCTGGCTGCGATGGGCGAAGCAACAGCGCGTTCAACTTCTACACCCGCCTTGTAGGTATCGAGCAGCGCGTCGATGTATGCGTTTTGCAAATCGATAAAGCGTCGTTGCTCACCGAGGTAGTCAATGAGCGTCTTTGAACCCAGTTCATAGGTTTGCCGAACCACGTCAAGGTTGACGTTGGCCTGATCCTTTACACCGACGCGGAAGATCTCCGCCGCGCGTGAAGTGCTCTTGTACTGTGCATAAGCGGACGCCACCTCACGCCGTACAGTGAGTTCGAGAAACTCTCGGCGAAGCTTAGCGGCTCCAGATTCAGCGATGGCCGCTTCAATGGCTCCCTGGTTCTTATTCCGGACCGGCAGGTCCAGAGAAATGCCAACCGTGAAATAGTGAAAGGTGTTCCGAATTGGGCTTAGCTGTCCGGCATCGTTGAGACCATTCAACGGGAAACTGAAGTCCATTCGTTGATATCCTGTGGTTAGACTTGCATCCAACTTTCCCTCCGCGCGTGCCTGCTCGATGCGGGCTTCAGCGAAACTCTCGGCGGCTTTTGCCAGCTTAAGATCCGGGCGATTAGATAGCGCCAGCTGCGTAGCCTCTGAAAGCGATGACAATGGCGTGACCAGATCGTTGAAGTCTCCGCGCAGTCGAAGCGGTTCGTCCGGCGTCATACCGATAAGATTACGTAACCCCAGCATTTCGATCTGCGTTTTTCCTTCGGCCGTCTCGCGCATTGACCGCAAACGGTTGAGCTCGACCAAGACCATATTCTGTTCGAGCGGAGCCGTACCTCCTTCCGTGACTCGCGCGGCGACCAGGTTATAGCTGCGCTGACTTGTGGCAATGAGATCTTCATCGAAGCCGAGCTTGAAAACGGCTGCGAGCGCTTCGCCAAACTTGGCGCGTACATCGGCAGCGAGCATGCGTTCTCGATTGGCAACGTCTTGTCGGCGCATATCGAGTTCGCGTTCGGCGACCCTGATCCGCGCGGAGCGTCGTCCACCGAGTTCCAGTGGGAGCATTCCGTTGACGGTAACGTTGTTGTCCGTACCCGATATTGTCTTCGAAACACTCGCGTCCAGTTTCGGATTTGCTCGTAGTGCCGCTTGCTTGATGAGCGCGCTGGCTGCGTCGATCTCTTTGCGTGCAGCTAACAGTTCGCCGTTGTGTTCGAGCGCAAATGAGACCGCCTGATCAACAGTCACACCCGCCTGCGGGTCCGCGTACCTCGCAACGGCCGACCCTGGGACCAACGACAAATTCACAGTCGTTACAGAGAAACTGGTCTCAGACGTGCTTGGCATTGACTGGCCAAACACAACGGCAGCGCCAACGATGACCTGGGCCAGTGCTAAAACGCTGACAATACTGATTCGTAAAATGCGGGGTCTATTCATGACTATTACCCTCTCTATCGATGTCAGACAGCGATACGTGATCTGCGTCTGACATTTGCCCACTAACCTCGTAACTGAATTCCTCTCTCATCTCCGAGGTTGCGCTCGCGGTTCCTTGTTTCTTCAACTGCCGTTCACGTAGCGAGAAGAAGATCACTGGCGTCACGATCAACACATGCAAGAGACTTGAGACCATGCCGCCAAGCACCGGCGTGGCAAGCGGCTTCATTACTTCCGAGCCGGCGCTCGTGCTCCACATAATCGGAAGTAACCCCGCGACAACGGTCGAGACCGTCATGACCTTTGGGCGCAAACGAAGTAATGCGCCTTCGGTTACTGCTTCCATCAAACTTTTGCGAGTTAGTACGCCGACTTCTAGCCGCTTTCGCTCGACCGCTTCCTCGAGATAGATGACCATCACCACCCCGGTCTGTACGGCAGTGCCGAACAGCGCGATGAATCCCACCCAAACGGCTACGGAGAAGTTGTAGCCAAGTGCCCAAAGCAGGTAGACACCGCCAGTTAAAGCAAACGGAACAGCGAGCAGTACATGCGCTGCTTCCAAAACCGAGTTATAGGTCATGTAGAGGAGGCCAAAGATGATTACCAACACTATCGGTACGACGATAAGGAGACGCTGCCGCGCACGTTGCTGGTTCTCATACTGGCCGCTCCAGTCCATGTAATATCCCGGCGGCATTTGCACCTGGTTCGCAAGCTTCGGTCTGGCCTCGTCAACGAAGCTGCCAACATCCCGTCCGCGCACATTCAGTAAAACCGTTCCCCGTAAGAGCCCGTTCTCGCTGGAGATCATCGTCGGCCCTTCAACAGAGCGAATTTCAGCCAGCTGCGACAAAGGAACGGGGACGCCCGATGGTGAAGTAATTGGAATATCACCCAGAGCTGCGGCACTACTGCGATACTGTTGCGCGTAGCGGACCCGCACCGGAAAACGTCGGCGCCCTTCGATGGTGACCGTAAGGTTTGTTTCGCCGATGCCTTTCTCGATCGCGTCCTGGACGGTGCCGACATCGATGCCGTAACGCGCTGCCGCCGGTCTATTGATATGGATGTCGATGTACGGCGCGCCACTGATCTGCTCGGGATAAACATCGACGGCTCCCGGCACTGTTTTGACTACCTCAGCTACTCGACGAGAGAGTTCCTCAAGCTGTTTCAGATCATTGCCGAAAATCTTCAGGCCCACCTGCGAGCGAATTCCGGTTGATAGCATGTCGATGCGGTTCTGAATCGGCTGTGTCCAGATATTCGTCACACCGGGCATAGTCAGCTTCTCGTTCATCTCAGAGATGAGCTTCTCGCGCGTCAATCCGGCTCGCCATTGTTCGGTGGGTTTCAAATGAACGATTGTTTCGTTCATATTTACGGGAGCTGGGTCAGTTGAGGTGTCCGCTCGTCCGGCCTTGCCTACGCTCCATTCGACCTCAGGAAAACTCTTCAGGATCTCGTCCTGCTTACTCAAGATTCGAAGCGCCTCATCCACAGAGATTGCGGGGTCCGTAACTGGCATGTACATGACATCGCCCTCGTTGAGCGGAGGCATGAACTCCTTGCCAATGCCCGTCGCCAAAATGATTGCGCCGCTGAATAGCACTAAGGCGATTGAGACCGTAATGAGACGATGACGCAAAGCCAACAAAAGCGCAGGCCGATAGATGGCTTGCAGAAGACGCATCACCGGATTTGACTGCTCGGAGTGAAACTTCCCGCCGAGGAGATAAGTGCAGAGCACGGGCACCAGCGTGAGCGCCATGATTGTGGCGCCAAACATGGCGAAAGTTTTGGTGAAGGCGAGCGGGTGGAACAACTTCCCTTCCTGACCAGTGAGCGAGAAGACTGGAACGAAGGCCAGAATGATGATCGCCATGGAGAAGAAAACCGGTCGCCCGACCAGCTTGGTGGAGTCACTGACCGTTTCCCAAACCTTCTTGCGGTCTTTCGGATCGACCTTTCGCTTTTCCAGGAAACGGAAGGCGTTCTCTGTTACTACAATTCCCGCGTCGACCAAAACGCCGATAGCAATGGCGATCCCCGCAAGTGACATCAGGTTCGAGCTGATGCCCATGTAGTACATGAAGAGAAAGGAGGTTAGCACCGCCAGCGGCAGCGGAAGAGTGACGATCAGAATTGAGCGGAAGTGAGCGAGAAAAATGATGTGGGCCAGCGTGACCAGAATCAGCTCTTCGATGAGCGCGCGTTTTAGAGTATGAGTCGCACGTTCGATGAGTTGAGTGCGGTCGTAGAAAGGAACAATCTGCACGCCTTTCGGCAAGCCAGACCTTATCGCCTCAATCCTTTGCTTCACGCTCTGGATTACATCGAGCGTGTTCACGCCGTAACGTGCGATAACGACACCGCCCACGGCTTCTTTGCCGTTCTTGTCGAGCACACCTGTGCGAAACGCATTACCAACCTTCACCTCTGCAACGTTGCGGACATAGATCGCCGTGCCGTTCGCAGAGCCGATGACGATATTCGCCACGTCATCAGTTGACTGAATCAGTCCAATCCCACGAACCACGGCCCACTGGCCTGCCTGCTCAACGACATTACCGCCCACGTTGTTGTTCGAGCGCTGAACTGATTGGACAATCGTAGAAAGAGGGATGTTGTAAGCGCGCAGCTTATTTGGATCTACGTCGATCTGGTACTGCTGCACGTAGCCGCCTACGGACGCGACTTCGGCGACCCCGGGCACTGAGTTCAGTTGATAGCGCACGAACCAGTCCTGCAAAGTGCGCAGGTCTCGAGGGCTCATCTGGTCGGATTCAAGCGTATACCAGAAGACCTGGCCGACCCCTGTCGCGTCAGGTCCAAGTGTCGGCACGACGCCTTCAGGCAGTTGCTTGGTAACCAGATTCAAACGTTCGAGGACACGCGTTCGTGCAAAGTAGAGTTCGACGTTGTCTTCGAAGATCACATTGATCATCGAGAAGCCAAACGCCGAGCTTGCACGCACAACGCGCACGCCGGCCAAACCCTGCAGGTTGGTGACGAGCGGATAGGTGACTTGATCCTCGACCTCTTGAGGCGAGCGACCCATCCAATCTGTAAAAACGATAACCTGGTTCTCGGAGAGATCGGGTATCGCGTCGATTGGCGTATGCACCAGAGCCCAATAGCCCCAAAGTGCCAGACCGAAATAGAACACGATGACGAGCCCGCGATTACGCAGGCTCATCTCGATAAGCCGGTGGATCATGGCAGTATGCTCCCCTGACCGCAGTTGTCCTGCGGTCTATGTCTCAGAAACTACTGAGCGGTTACTGAGAAAGAGGTCTGCCCTTTTCCTGCCGGCCCTTCATAAGAGATTTGCGCCTGCCACTCGCCCGCCATTTCAATCTCTGCTTTGGCCCGATAAACTCCCGGCGTGTCGGTCGTGGTTAGGGTGGCGTGATCATTCATCTGGGCCATCGAACCCATCTGCGGCATGTGAAACGTCAGCGCCGCAGCGCCGACATCTACCGGCTTGCCCGAGGAGTCTTTGAAGGTGATGAAGAACTCATCACTGCTATGTTTGAGCTGGCCGGAAGCACTCGACAGGGTGACGGTTAGATTTCCGATTGGCCCGCTCTTGATGACCTTCCCAGTGTCAATCGAAGAGGCCTTGGGGCCACAGGCCGCGATGAATAGAAAAACCGCAACGAGACTGAATGCGAGAATATATTTTGACATGATATTCGACCTTCTTATGAAATAGAGATCAGGTGCGACACACGGAGACGCGCAGCTCCGCTGCTCCTGACTGCGGGAACAGCGACGAGAAAGCACACTACGGCCTTGGAATCTCTAGATCAGAAGAGCGAGGTGTCGAATGTAAGCAGGACTGGAGTACGGAGGAGGGTTATTTGCCCAGCTTGAAGAAACAGATAAGTGCGGTAGACCAACTAACGGTTGAGCAGAAGGATGAATCGCTATGGCTTGGCTGGTTGTTGGGCGCGGAAGTTGAGTTCCGGTTGAACCGATGGTCCCAGGCTGCGAACAATTGAGAGCGCAGCACAAGCGCGCCGTTGAAACTTCTGGAGTAAGGCTCTCGGCCTGGGCCGCCTTCTTGCAGCAATCCATACCGGCCATCCCGGGCATACTGCATTCCTGTTCGTTGGAATGAAGCGGAATGCCAGCGGATGCGCTACCGCCAATGATAAGGACCAGCGCCAATGATGCTAAGCGGGTTACCATGCTGCTACCAATCTAAGGATGCCAGCCGACCTTTGTCAAGGAAAGCTTCACTCAATCGAAACGTCGAGAGGTTGGGGCCAGATTCTCAAACCTTGAGTGAGGGCAACATTGGATTCACGCATCAGGGCGTTTTCCGCTCATCAACGCACCCAACTGAAAGCGTGGGGCTGCGATTCCCAAGGTCTGACGCAAACTTCAGTAATCAAACGACTTGTATCGGCAGTCGATGAGATCGCTCTGCGCATCATTGCCGAATCGACGGAACGCTTGGCCCAATTGTTTCGAATTCTTTAGTATTTCTAGGCACTTGCCAGACTTGGAGGGCCAGAGTTTGAGCGCGGTTCAATCCATGTCTGGCAAAGTCTGGCAAGTTAGGAAGTCGCTAAGTTGTTGATTCTATGGTAGCGGGGGCCGGGCTTGAACCGGCGACCTTGGGGTTATGAATCGCCATCCCGTCTATAACCTAAGTTATTGACCTTTGAAGAGTTGCAGCCACCAACGATTTTCGAGGGTTTTTACATTCCTTACCATCCCGTACGGTCCTTTATACGACCCGTGCTGTTTTTTTTGGACACAAATTGGACACAGTAAATTTGGGTGACACCCGTCGAGACACAAGTTTCAATGGTTAGAAGTCGGGTGAAGTAGGTTGATTTTCCTGGGCTTTTTTTCTCTCGGCGATAGCTTCATTGTAGCGGCCCATTGCCTGCAACCATCCACCATACCATTCATGTGCTACCGCATAACGTGGGTTCAGCTCGATGGCGCGCTTGAATTCCTTCTCGGCGTTCTTCCAGTCCCAATCGTATGACGCCAACACGCGCGCTAGCGACGTGTGTGCTTCGGCGAGTGTCTCGTCCAGTTCCAGTGCCCGCATCGCTGCCGCCTTGGCTTTAGGCATTGCTTCTCGAGGCGGTAGCCGGCTGGCCGGTACAACATAGGAGTCGGCCAAGCCTGCGTAAGCCAATGCGAAGGTGGGATCCTTTTCAATCGCCCGATTGAAATACTCGATTGATGTTTTAAGCGCCTCGCCCGTCCGTTTGTTCCAGTAGAAGCGGCCTTTCAAGTAAAGCTGGTATGCCTCGCTACTGTCGGTGTAGTGCTTTGTCAGCACTTTCTCTTCGCCAGAAACCTTGAGTTTCAGTTTCTCGACAATCTCTCGCGCAATCTCGCGCTGGGTCTGGAGCAACTCTGACATCTTGCGGTCGTACTGCTCGCCCCACAGTAAACGGTTGTTACGGACGTCCAACAGCTCGGCGCTAATTGTCAGATTGTCGCCGCGTTGGACGATCCTTCCCGAGAGCACGGCACTGACGCCCAGTTCCTGTCCGACTTTGACGGGATCTATTTCCTTGCCCTTGTAGCGAAAGACCGAGCTGGTGGGACTGACTTTCAAGTTGGGCAACTGCGATAGGCGATAGATGAGTGACTCAGATAATCCATCGGAAAGATACTCAGTGTCGGCTTCAGTGCTTCTATTCTGGAAAGGTAGAACTGCAATCGAGTCAATTGCGACTGCCGTGTTCCGCTTGTGCAGATAACCGCTGAGACCTACGGCAGCCATAATAAGCACAACCAGTGCAAGTGTGGCGCCGATCTTGTGTTGCTTGATTCCACCGACGATGTACGCAGCGCTGGAAGCAGAATGCCGCAGCGTTAGCTGGTGCGGTAGTGGCCATCGCGCCAGCAGCAGTCACTTCTGCGCTCTGACTGCCGCTTGTTGAGGCAAAAGCTCGCCGCTCAGGTGCGACCGTGCGTTCAATCTCGGCATCAACTTCTCGCTTGCGTTTTAAGTTGCGCAAATCGATCAGCATGTCCTTCGCCGTCTGATAGCGCTCTTCGCGATCCTTTGTCAGCGCCTTTCTGATAATTCGTTCGAGTTCGTCAGGCACGTCGTGCGCATATCGCGCCAGTGGCGCCGGCTCTTTCTGCAAAATCAACGAAATGATTTCGGGCGCGGTCTGTCCCACGAATGGCACGCGGCCGGTAATCATTTCGTAGAGCACTACACCCAAACTCCAGATGTCGGAACGCGCGTCGACGAGCAGACCGCGCGTCTGCTCCGGCGACATGTAGGGTGTCGTGCCCATCACAGATCCCGGTTTTGTTTGGACCTGGTCTTGTTCCTGGCGGCCATCCGTTTGGGTGTGCTTGGCAATGCCGAAGTCGAGCATTTTGACCAGCCCGTCGGCGCGGATCATCACATTTTCCGGTTTGATATCGCGATGCACGATCGCGAGTTGCTTCCTCGACCGCCGGACCTCTGGTGAGATTGTCCGCCACTACATGTGCGATCAGTGATTCAACTTCTTTGCGCAAATCTTCATCGCCGCCACAGGCTTCAGCGAGAAATGCCGGGCGCTCCGCGGGGTCGCGCTCAAGGGCCGCAGCGAAGATACTGTCAATTTCTTTCCAGCGCTGCGGTTCCATTCTGCTCAATCTCGACTCAGCTCGCGGTGCAGAAATGCCCTGGCGCGGAGCCACTCGCGTCGTATCCAATCACGATTGATCCGGTCGTCGCCACGCTGGAAAAGATTTTGATTGCAGGCGGTGCTAGTAGCCTGGCCGGTCCCCAGTTCGGCGCCCAGTTCGGTGATGCAGTGGCCATTGATTCTGACCTGGCGATAGTCGGTGCCTGGTTGGATGATTTCGCCGCAGTGGACAATGGCCTTGTCTATTACTTCAGTCGCACAGGATCAACGTGGACCCTGCTGGACTATAGTTTTGGGTCTGCTCAAGCGGGAGCAAAATGCGGATACAGCGTCGCAATTAGCGGTGATCAGGTCGTGTTCGGTTGCCCCGGAGCGAATACTAATGCCGGGATCACCATGGTTGAGAGTCTCAGCCTCCATCGCGGCGTCGAGCTTAAACCTGGCTCCGATCGTCATCGCTTTCCAGCCGAGATCATCAGTCATTGCGTTTGGCTATATTTTCGCTTCGCTCTTAGCTTCCGCGATGTCGAAGAAATGTTAGCGATGCGCGGCGTGGCACTCACTTACGAGACCGTCCGAGAATGGCGCCTCAAGGTTCGGTCAGACTTACGCGAACAGCTTGCGACGCAGAGCCCCTCGCCCCGGCGACCGATGGCACCTCGACGAAGTGTTCCTCAAGATCAACGGCCGCATCCACTACCTCTGGCGTGCGGTAGATCAGGACGGTGAGGTGTTGGATATTCTGGTCCAAAGCCACAGAGATAAGAAAGCTGCCAAGAAGTTCTTTCGCAAGCTGTTAAAGGGATTGCGATATGTCCCGCGTGTGATCATTACCGACAAGCTGAGAAGCTACCATGCAGCGATCGTCGAAGTACTGCCGGGTGTACAGCATCTCCGGCAGAAATTTCAGAACAACCGAACGGAGAATTCACATCAGCCGACGAGATTGCGGGAGCGCGTGATGAGACGGTTCAGGTCGGCCGGCCACGCCCAACGCTTTCTCTCAGCCTTCGGAATCATCACATCGCACTTTCGAGTAGGGAGACACTTGTACAGAGCTAGCGGTTATCGGGAAGTGATGGACGCGAGAATCGTCCTCTGGCGAGAGGCGATTTGCGTCGAGGCCGATGCTCACAAAGAGCGAATCGCTAATTGACGCCGAGACGAAAGTGGATTCATCTTTCTGGGCCGCTGCTTTTTGTTTCTTCATGAAGTTAAGTTGACAATACCTGTAATTCAGTTTTCTTGATCTCATTCTCATGAAGCGTTACCATCCTGCCAACAAACATATTCCGATGAGACGATGAGATTCTGCCGCCTAGACGGTGGCATTCTTGAATCGTTAGATAATATCCCGACGGAAATTCTCACGAAGCGGTTTGATAAAGCCACTCCTTTGGCAATCAGTGCTCAGAAAACTGCCCTGAGTCAGTCCCTCGACGCTAACGCCGAACGCAAAATCACAGGAGACTTAGTCTCACCGAAACGGAACCCCATGGTTGGTAATCAGGTACGCGCTGGTTCTATTTAGTCGTTTTCTCCTTAGGGGCACTCCACTCGGCTTCAACCGAGGGAGGTAGATCTTGAGAGTTCTTCAAGAGACTCACAATCTGCCAGATCTCGTCGTCTGAGAGCATGGCTCCCCAAGCGGGCATCCCGGTATTCCTGATGCCGTGCTTTATGAGCCAGAAGAGTTGCGAGTCTGTGTAATTGGACAATCCACCGGAGAGCTGCGGCGCCGGCGGATAGAACGATTGCCCGTAGACACTTGGATTGCCTCCGGGCGTGCTGTGACAGCGCGCGCACATCGCTTTATATGTGCTCGCTCCCGCCTTCAGATTCTCTTCGTTGATTGAAATGGGATTCGTGACTGCGGAAGCATGGCTGGCGATCGAAGCGTGAAGCACCCGGGGCATGATCCTCGCTTCAAGACTTGAGTGGGTTCCGTCCGCATTCACTGGCATTAAGCCGAGCCGCATTACCGAGAGAGCAGCTAACAGCAATATCACCAACATCAGAACCGCACCTAACAGAACTTTTCTCACGTCTTGCTCCTTAGCCGGCTCAGGGCTTGGCCGCAACACCGGCCCGTTGAACATCCGTGAAATGTGGCAGTCACAAGTAACTTAGTGTGAATTTAACGCGCGAGATGGAGAAAACTCGCCCCTAGATCTCCAACCCGCGCGTCGAAACTCAACGTCCACGCCTACTCTAACAGGCTCGTCCCGCCTCCTGTACAAAGACTGCCCCACGGAGTCTTCGCACTTTTAGTGGACGCTGAGTCATTTAGAGAGTCATTCAGTAACGACTATCGTTCCCGTCATATCCTCATGACCTTCGCCACAAAATACGTCGCATGAAAAAGTGAACCTGCCTGTCTTGTCGGGAGTGAATCGGACGCGTGCGACTCCCCCCGGGTTGACGTCCGCGCGAATCCCAAAGGCGCGCAAGTTGAATCCGTGCTTGCGATCCTGGGAAGAGAGCACCAACACAACTGGCTCGCCCTTCTTTAAGGTGATCGTGTCAGGCGTGAATTCGAATTTCTTCGCTGTGATGTGAATTTCTCTCTCCGGCGTCAGCGCATTCGCGCGTACGTAGAGAGCCAACCCCGATATGATCGTTGCACTCATGAATAGAGCGCCTGCGATTAAGACTCGCTTTTTCCGATGCATCTAATTATCCTCCATTAAGACTAAGTTCCGTTATGTCGTACTTGGCTTGCCTTGCCTCAGCTTCGATATTTCTCAAGCCAAGCCCCTTGTAGGGAGCGCCGGCATCCCACGGTATTGGCGCTTTCTTGGGCACCGATCCGGGAGCCGGTAAAGGAAACATTAGCGACTTCGCCGAATGATGCGCAATGTGACCAGTCATTTGATGGTGCTCCTGATGAATGTGCCCATAGAACACAGTCACATTCTTGTGCGGCATTAGCGCCTCAATCACCGAGGAGCCATCCCTGGTGGCCCAGTCCCAGTCGGGATACAGATCGAATAGTGGCCGGTGTGTTAGCACCACGATGCGGGCATCTGCTTTCTGTTGCTTCAAGTCGGCTTTGAGCCAGCCGATTTGTGATTCGCCTACGATGGCCGCCGGATCGGAGACGTTATCGAGGACGATGAAATGGACGCCCTTGTGATCAAATGTGTAATTGAGTTTACCGAAGAACTGCTGATAGGCATCACCACGATCGAGCGAAGCGTCGTGCTCGCCGGCCATGAAATGTACATCGGGAACCTTTAACTGTCCGACGATGTCCTTGAACTGCGCCATTCTATCTTTGCGGACTCGGACGTCGTCGGTGGTGTGCGTTAGGTCGCCAGTAAAAACTATGAAATCCGGCTGTTCCTCGAGACTGTTGACGGCCTGTACCGCTTTCTTCAGCGTGCCTTCAGCATCCGGATTCACCTTCGGTCCCGAGAAACCCCAATGCGTATCCGAGAGTTGAACAAAGTAGAAATCCTTTTCAACTTTCTTGCTTGAATAGCCGTTGGCATAGTCCAGGACTGAGCCAAGGGTGTTAAGACCCAGACTCGAAGCAAATACGATCCCGCCACCCAAACCCGCCAGTTTTATGAACCCACGCCTGTCCATTGCGCTCATCTATATCCTCCTGACAAACCGAAGTTGTGACGCAAAATGTCCACCCATTAACCATACCGACTTGGCTTCGGAAATATTCCCGCAGTCTTTACTTAGTTGTGGAGTGAGAAGCAGAAGAGACTTTCAGCAGCTGATCATCTATTACAAGTAGTAAGACCGAACTGTCACCGTGCTGTCCGGATCCGGAGTTGAGTGTGAGGAACATTAGGGCGGGACCGGTCCATCCGCGATTCCTGCTGCGATGAGCTCCGGCCCGCTACCAGTTATCAGTGCCCAAGCTCACTTGCGGTCTTTATCGTCTTTGTCATCATGTTCAGAATCGCTGGTAAAGCCGGTCGCGGCAATCCATGGTCCAGCCTGAGGAAGTGGATTGCCATTGAAGCCCGCGGCGCGAACTAAAACGATGGGTCCGAAGCAGGTATCAGGTAGCTTGATTCCCGCTTCGATCTCAACGTTTTCATCGCCCGACAGCGGCATAGGATCAGTGGTGGCCACGACGGTCCCGCCCGAGCCGCCGCAGACCAGGCTGGCGCTGACACTGGTAACCGGTCCAGGGTTTCCAAGCTTCGGCAGGATCAAGTCCCGCACCTCTACGCGCAGGTGGCCGTCGTCATTCAGAGCGGCTGAACCGCGCTGGACGGTCCAGGGCGCCCCGCCACTCGGTACGCCGCCAATCACGGTGTTTGGATTTGAGCCGCTAATTGTTGAGCGGAATAAGAATCCTTCAGCCATCGCGCTGAGCACAAAGACCCCAGCCAGCAGGCCACCCAAGAGAACCGCTCTAACGAAAACTTTGGTCATGATTTGAAGACTCCTTCTTTGAATTAAGTTGGAACAGCTAATTGGAAAATATTGAGGCCGGCGTCGAGGCGATAACTTGCTTGAGAGCATCACTGTACCTATCGCAGGTGAGTTCAACCCTGAAATCATGGGTCTCGATCATCGCAATCCGGAAACATCAGGATGGCGCTCATAAGCCCTATTGAACGTTGACTGCCTAACTGATGACATTGACCGACTGTCGGGGTGATCGGGCTTATGCTTTGCTCGGATGGCCCAGTTTGAAGTGCTTTTATCAAGAAGATTGTACAAGAGGGGAGAGAGGACAGAAGCCAGGATTAGCCTCAAGATCCAGATGGACTCGGAGTGCGCTTGTAGTATTGGTGAAATTACTATGAAGCTGGCGAATCGGATACCGCTTGTTACAGCACACATGATTAGAGCAACAAACATGCGGATGATAATCTGTTTCATGATATTCCTTCTTCATCTGAGCGACCTTCCAATGGCCCAACCGCCCCTCTGGTTTGTGTCAAAGCAATCTCGGCTTTCTACAAGACTCATTTACCAGTTGTTTTATTCCCGGAGTGCCTCTCTCATTTGACTCCGCAGCGAATACGGAATCGTGCCATTGCACCACTCTATACCGATCGGCAGGCCTAAATATTCCCGCTTAACAGGAAAATTGTGATCTCAGTGAAGACTCATTGTTGAAGGTCCAAGTTGCCAGCAAAAACTGCTCACGCGTTGGGGGCAATCGAAATTTGATCGGCTAACAGTCTGCGAGTGGCAGGATTGCATGAAGCCTCGGTTGTGACGGAGATAACCCCTCTAAATTTGGGTTGACCCCAAGAGACGTTGTCGCAGCCTGGCCGGAATGGGTTGATCGCCTGAGCAGGCGACGCATTTTCATCCGAGCTCTATGCAGTTGCGACTTGGATGATCCAACCGAGCAGCCCAGGATGCTTGCGATTTCGAGATGTTGTAATCCTTCAACATCATGAAGGACGAACACGGCGCGATATCCAGGAGCCAGTTTAACAATCGTTTCGGTCAGTGCGAGCCGATCAAGTATCGGGGAGCTCGTTAGAGCGTTTCGACCTTTAACTATTCGTTCGGGCAGTTGACCGTCTTCGGTCAGTTGCTCTCTTCTACTGCGACTTTTGCGAAAGTACATCAGCACCTGGTTGACCGTCAGGCGGTGCAGCCACGTGCTGAAGGCGCTTTCCCCGCGAAAGGTTCCCAGCTTACGAAATACCTGGACGAAGACCTCTTGCGACAGATCTTCCGCCTCTGCAGGATTCCCAGTCATCCGCAAGCACACGGCATAGACTTTTCCGTGATAAAGCTTGAAGAGTTCCTCGAAAGGCAGTAAATCGCCTCGTATCATTCTTTCGTCTTTAGCTGGAGCGTCTATTAACATAATTCTTCTCGACCGGCTTTCACATTCAGCGGCTCAAAGTGATCTCAAAATGCGTCTTTCATTCTCGCTTAGCGACTCCGAGCGCTCTCACTCGGTAATACCGCCCTTTCGCGATCAATATTCCCGGAGAAAAGATCGGTTAGAGCGGGAATAAAAATGGCCAGGGACCGGTCTTAATGGTGGATGGCAGAGGTACAAACAGGAAGACCGTTTGCAGAAGCAAAATAAACTCGCCACTTTTGAGGAAGCAGTCTTACCGCACCTCGACGCCGCCTATAACCTGGCGCACTGGCTGACCCGCAATGACACGGACGCTGAGGACGTGGTGCAGGAGGCCTATCTGCGGGCATTTAAGTTCTTCGGCGGTTTCCATGGCACGGACGGTCGCTCCTGGCTCTTAACGATCGTGCGCAATACCTGCTACACCTGGATGCAGCAGAACCGCTCGCCAGAATTGCATGTTCCACTCGATGATGAGGTGCGCGAGATTGAGAGTAAAGATTTGAATCCAGAGACACTCCTGATGCAAAGCGCGGATACGCAGATGGTCAGACAAGCACTGGCAGAGTTGCCGGTCGAATTTCGCGAAGTGTTGGTGTTGCGCGAATTGGAAGAGATGTCCTACAGAGAGATAGCTAACATTACGGATTTGGCGCTGGGCACAGTCATGTCTCGTCTGGCTCGAGGCCGCAAGCGGTTGCAGCAAGCTCTTACAAATCACAGGCACGCGGAGGTTCTAAGTTGAGTTGTCAAAGAGCACAGGAATTGATTCACGGCTATGTAGATGGCGAGCTGGACCTGGTTAGGAGTCTGGAGGTTGAGTCGCACATTCATGAATGCGAAATCTGCGCGCAGGCCTATCGCAGTCAAACGACATTGCGTTCATCTCTCAAAAGTGATTCACTTTATTACCCTGCTCCAGAGAAGCTGAAAAAACGCATTCATTCGTCGTTGCGGAAGGAGGCAAAGTCCGAGTTGGGCCAACGCAGGTTCCACTGGCGCTGGCTCACCGCGGGGGCCTCCGTGGCGTTCATGCTTTTGATCGGGTTGGTCGTGTGGAGACTAGTGCCCAGATCTATTCGTCCTTCCGGCGAGCTTTTGGCCCAGGAGATCACCTCAGATCACGTGCGCTCATTACAGACGCCTGCGCATCTCACCGATGTGCTCTCCTCCGATCAGCATACCGTCAAGCCCTGGTTCGACGGCAAGGTGGATTTTGCTCCTCCAGTTAAAGACTTTGCCAGTCAGGATTTTCGTCTCTATGGAGGTCGATTGGATTACCTGAATAACAGAGCCGTCGCGACACTCGTTTACCAGCGCCGCTTGCATTACATCAATCTGTTTATCTGGCCGGCTGAGCAAGCTAGCTCAACAGGCGAAGTCACGGTCCAACGTCAGGGATACAACCTAATTCATTGGACCGGCTCGGGCATGAACTTCTGGGCAATATCCGATCTAAACAGTGTTGAGTTGCACGAATTTGCGCGTCTGGTGCAAGAAGGACAATGAGGAGATCAGAGAACTCCAACCGCTAACCGTCCTGATGTCTCTATGTTTCCGCGACTGGCAAGACTCTGTTCGAGACGTTTACGGGCGCGCGCCAGGCGCGACATCACCGTCCCTACAGGAATCTCCGCCACGTCCCCGATCTGTTTATAGGATAAGCCCTCCAATTCTCGCAGCACGATTACCTCACGAAACTCAACCGGCAGGTCCTCCAGCGCCCGTCTGACCATTTGGGTGTCTGCGCTTTGCAGTAAGAGCGCCTCGGGATTCAACTCTTTGCTCTCAATCTCGTGCATCTGATCGTCCAAGGGGATCGTCAATTGGGGCGAGCGGTTATGCTGCATCCAGGCATAGCAGGTGTTGCGAACGATCGCGAGCAACCAGGGCCAGCCATCGCCACCGTGAAAGCTGCCGAAGTGCCTAAGGGCGCGCCGGTAAGCTTCCTGTACTACGTCTTCGGCATCGGTGTCGTCCCGAGTGAGCCAGCGGGCCGGATTGTATGCCGCTCCCAAATGCGGCAATGCGGCTTCTTGAAAATTCTGCAGCAGGCCTTCCATATCGCTCCTCAGTCGCCCAGCGGTCACGACGGATCTTCGCACTCCTTGATCTGTTCGGCCACGAAGAGGGGTGCGTTTACCGGTCGAACTCCGTGTTCTATCAGACTTTTTGATAAGCCCGACTCCTTCACAGTCGATGAAGTAGATGTTCTGCAAATCAAGAGTGAGCCGCATGCCTTCTGCAATGTGAGACTCAGCAGACTGTCGCAGTAGCTTCACCCATGGGCTGGTGACACGGCCATCCAGTTGCAGAGTAACTTCCCGGTGCGACGAGCCAACTCTTGTGATCTTCAGCATCCATCAATTCTTTCTCTGGGAAAATATTTCGCATTTCAAACAGAGCACGTCGCGTACCGCAAAATCAGGAAGCGAAGTTAACTTCCGTTAACTGCAAGTGACGTGAAAGGTTGCGGAGAAAAGGTGGGCGGTGATCGTGAAAAACAGAACCGCCCGCCACCAAGAGCCACGACATTTGGTAATTTAACGAGATGTGTATGGCAGGCGAGCTACGAGATTCGGTGGGCGGAGCGTTTGATCCCCAACTTTTCCATTCTGTGGCGCAGCGTATTCGGATGCATACCAAGAGTCTTCGTGGCGCCGCTTGGGCCCTCTATCACCCCGCGAGTTTGCTGCAGCACGGCCAAGATGTGGGCCCGCTCAACCTCTTCTAAACTCTTAAGCGCGGAAGCTGGCGCGACAGAATGAGCCACCTCTGCCACTTCCCGTGCTGTGTCCGGTTGCCCTTCGGATGACGAGACGCCGATTAGATCGGTTTCCAATGTTAGGAGCTTAGCGAGCATCGCTTGAGCGTTTGGGTCGAGGTGAAAATTCTCGGGATATTGATATTGACTTAAACGAGTGTTGAGTCTACGACGGCCAACGGGCTATCGTTCGAGACGTAGGTCACCGCAGTCAAACCAAGCATGCTTCGCAATTTTTCGGCCGGCACGTCCTTGATTGGACCAGGTGTGGGCGCAGTGCCCGGCGCTGGTTGCGGAAAGGCCGTCGAGCGCGCCGTGTGGAAGGTGACGTTGCCTTCCACCTTTTGTAGGATCTGATGAATGTGCCCGTTGAGCACCGTAATCGATCCAAATCGCTTGAGATAAGAGAGCGCTTGCGCACTATCTTCCGTTCCCCAACCCCACTCAGAGTACGCAGTCCACAACGGGACATGGGCGAAGATGACGATCGGTGTGCTGCTTGATAGTCCTTTGACGTCTTTCTCCAACCATGCCAATTGATCGTTTCCCAGTTGACCTAGTCCGCTGCCTCCGAGTCCGGTCCCGCTCCCCTGCTTGAGGTTCAAGACATTGATTAGTCCGATGAAATGCACTCCCTGATAATCGAAGCTCTGCCAACCATTGCCCTGGGTCCCCTTGCCATATCGCTCGAGATAGATCTTTCCGTCATCAGAGAACACATCATGCTCACCGGGGATGTAATACACCTGGCTTGCTTTCGCGCTCTTGAGGACCTGAGTGGCCGTGTCGAACTGTTCCGGTTTCGAAAGATGAGTGATATCACCGGTATGAATTAAGAAAGCTGGTTGGTCGTCTAAGGCGTTGATCCGGTTAACGGCTTCCTGAAAGGTCTTAATTACGTCCTGGTTCGGCTCCTTGTTGAAGCCGATATGGCTGTCACTGATCTGGACAAAGCTGAATTCGCCTTTCCGTCGTGCGCCGGGCAGAAGACTACAAGATGAAAGCACGCCTGCACTCATGACCCAGACCAGTCCGGTACCTGCCCATGCCATGCATTTCAAGAAACTGCGGCGCTCGAGTTCGTTACTCTGTTGATCTTTGTTCACTTGATCCGACATCGCTCTGGTCTCCTTTTTCAGATTACTTGACGATGATCTGTCCAGTCATTTTCGGATGAAGGGCGCAGAAATAGCTGAACGTGCCGGGAGAACTGAAGGTGTAGGAAAACTGATTGTCCGTATCCAAGGTGCCAGACTTAAAGCGCTTATCGTTCTCGTTCACGGTGTGTGGCACGTCATCACGATTGATCCAAGTCACTTTCGTTCCCGCCTTAACAGTCAATGTGGCCGGCACGTAGGAGAAGTTTTCAATGATGACCTGGTTCGCAGCAGTGCCGGCCTGCGTGTTCTTGGGCGCTGCCGGAGCGACTTTTGCCGGCATGTCCATATTTGACATGCCCGCATTTGTATTTGGACTTGCGGTTGGCGGGGCGCTCGCCTGAGATTCTGAGTTGCCTCCCTGTCCGGATTCCGTTCCATTACAGTGCGTGCAAGATAAAAGAAATAGACTAAGCAGACCGATCATTGCGATGCGCGACATGTTTCTCTTCGAACTAATAAGCATTCCTCGTCTCCACCTGGCATTCTGTTGGCTAAGCTCCAGCACAAGTAAATCAACGTTGGCGGTAAGCGCACCTGTCAGGAGGAAATCTAAAAGCCCTCACAAGCGCGCTTACCTAACGAGGCGGTTAGCCCCCCGCTAGCCTGCCTCGATTCAACTACCTTGTTCCCTTCGGCTATGTATACCGACCAAGCCGCTGAAATATTCCCGGCGTCATTGTTTCAAGAGCGACAATAAGAACAACCGCTGGTCCTTGTTTGAAAACCTAAGTATTGAGGGAGGAAGCGAGAGCCGGGAAAACAAGAGTTTCAACTTGACGATCAGATCTGATGCAATAAGGTCATTCAAAAAGGTGCGGGGTTCCACCGAAGAGTAGAACCCCGCATAGCGCTGAGGTGAGTCGTTCAAGAGGCGCCTATGGTGAAAAGCTCTTGGCCGTTCTGCCAAGAGAGCGCCTCGCACCTCGCTGCAGAGACTTAGAATCTAAACTTTGCTCCGAGTGTAATGGACCGGTTTCCAAAGTTGTTCAGATTCCTACCGAAGTCAGCGCTGTTCAGACTATTAACGGGAATCCCGTAGTTATCCTGATTGAAAGCATTCAAGAAATCGGTGCGGAGGATGAACTCGCGCACCTCGCTGAACTTGAGGTGCTTTGAAAGACTGAAGTCGGTATCGTAAAAACCCGGGAGCTCGATAGGTATTCCGGCCGAGCGATCCGTTCCCCAGGCTAAAATTTAGTGGCAGGCCTTTAGTACCGCGCGGAACAAAGAACGGCGTTCCGGAAGTTGTGAACGTCCGCAGGTTTCGAGTAACAGGGTCGAGTATGATCTGCCCAGCCGAATTAAAGTTCGGCCGATCACCTGCGGCGCCGTTGCCATTTGAGTCAACACCTGTGAGTATTGAAAACGGTTGACTCGATTGTCTCGTCGTGATTCCGGATATCTCCCAATGGCTGAACATCTGTTTCAGCGCTCTATTATTCTTTGCGAAGCCCGGCGTCGGTGCTTCATAGATGTGGTTGGCGACGAACCGGTGCGTGCGATCGAATGCTGAGAGACTCTTCTCAGCGGGAATGTTAAAGAAGTCTTGCGGCACCTGCGGCGAACCACCAGTGATGGCGTTTACACCCAGTGATTCGTCGTTGTTGCTCAGGAGTTTCGAAAAAGTGTAAGCAACACCGAATTGCAAACTACGTGACAACCGCCTGTTGACGGAAACGAAACCGGCGTTGTATGTAGCCTGGGCCGTTGTATCGATTAAGACGCGCGAACCAAATTGCGGAAATACTCGACGCTGCTGTACGCTCGGAATCGAATTAGGGTTACCGGTAGCGACCACAGTGGCCGCTTGAGCCGTGGTCAGAACACCCGGATTAGCCTGAAGCTGATTCACCTGATCAATCGAACGGCTTCCGGTGTAGCCCACCTCGATAATGTAGTTCCCATGCACCTCACGTTGGAACGATAAACTGTAGAGCTGAGAATAAGGCGTTTTTGCATCCGCAGGTGTATTGACGAATGTGGCCAGCGGATTTCACCGCGACATCGCGGTTCCCCAGTTTTTCGAAGCCGTCCTTCTCAACAACGACGTTGTAAGATCCAGGATCCAATGCCCCGACACGATAGAAGCCCTGGTCATCAGTAGTGGCTTCCCGTTTTGTCAGGCTGCTGCCAGTGCTTGTGATGGTGACCTGTGCTCCCGGCACGACGGCTCCATTCTCATCTCGCACTGTGCCGGAAATAATGCCGCGGGTAATTTGGGCTTGGCTTGTCAGAGCGCTGAACGAGAAGAGCAAGAGCGCGCTAACGAGCACGAAACCGAACTGAGAATCGAAAACTTTCTTCATTTTTCCTCCCTGTTGTTAGCTGGTGGTTCTCAAAGTTAACTAGTGCCTTTTTGTCGAGCAGTTGAAAATCCAAAAGGAACTCGCCTAATAAAAAGCGACAGAAGCTGGCAGCGAACATGACCCTGTAATTACCGAGTGCTTCTTGCGCGGACAAATGCCAAGGTCTTAGGACTCAACGCGCTTTGCTTCCAGCTTCGACGTTCTGGACTCCGACCGCTCAACCATCCAATACCGCGCGGCGCGGGAATTTTTCCCACTCTTGGAATTTTTTGCGTGCTCTCGCGGTATGGAGTAGCAGCAAGGCGATAAGAGATTGTCAGGCTTCAAGACAACTCGTTGATTGATAGCCGCCTGAATCATTGCATGGAGAGAACCAGCTTCGCTGTCGAAAAGGTAAACGTAGGTGAGCGGAGTATGGGCTGTTAACTGGGACCTCGCGCCAAGCTGTCGACCTGCCGCTCGGGCCAGCCTGAGACGTGGATAATTTGGCGCTGCTTGCTCCCAATGGTTTCAGCACGCCCGGTTCAACGGGTATCTCTCTGAACGGCCAGCGAGTTCGATAGTTGACATTTATTCGAATTAGAATTATTACAATCTAAAATGGAAGATCTAGCGATCTCAGGACTTACCAAACAGCGCCGGGCCGTCTTACGGGTAATCCACGAATCGGACCAGCATCTGACGGCCAACGACGTCTTTGAGCATGCGCGCCGGCTATTGCCGGGCATCTCGTTTGCGACCGTTTACAATTCGCTGCGCTATCTGAAGAAAGAGGGACTGATCGGCGAGATCCGGTTCGGAGCGAACTGCACCCGTTACGACCGCAGGCTGAAGCGGCACGACCATGCGATCTGCAACGAGTGCGGAAAGCTCGTAGATCTGGAACTCTCGATCCCAGCCGGACTGATTAAAGAAGCTGTCAGGCGTTCAAAATTCGAAGCCGGATCGATCGAGCTCACTCTGCGTGGTCTGTGTCCTGAGTGCAGAGGATAGGCAACTGCCGACATCCAGGAACTAAGCGGGAACGAATCACATTAGTCTCGCTAAGAACCATTATGAATGAAAGGAAAGTGAAAAAATGGCTAATAACACAGAGCGCGTCCCGTCACCGGATGACCCGGTCCTGGACATAAACGAATCAAGCCGATGTCCATTCACCGGCGGCCCAATCAAGTACACCACCAGTACCCGCCAATCGAACCGGGACTGGTGGCCCAATTCTTTGGATCTGAGGATCCTTCGTCAAAACTCTTCGCTGTCCGATCCAATGGGAGAGGGTTTCAATTACGCGGAGGAGTTTAGGACGCTTGACCTCGCTGCAGTGATTAAGGACCTCCATGCCCTGATGCCGGACTCGCAGGACTGGTGGCCCGCGGACTTCGGCCACTATGGACCATTCTTCATCCGCATGGCATGGCATGCTGCCGGCACCTACCGAATCAATGACGGTCGCGGCGGCGCTGGGAGCGGCGAGCAACGTTTCGCCCCAACCAACAGCTGGCCCGACAACGGCAATCTCGACAAGGCACGTCGTCTGCTTTGGCCAATCAAGCAGAAATACGGCCGCAAGCTTTCGTGGGCGGACCTGTTTGTCTTGACCGGCAACGTGGCACTTGAATCGATGGGGTTCAAGACCTTCGGCTTTGGCGGTGGCCGGGCCGACGTATGGCAGGCGCAGGAAGATGTTTATTGGGGCTCCGAGGGCGAATGGCTAGGGGACAAGCGTTACACCGGCGACCGCCAGCTTGAGAACCCACTCGCAGCGGTGCAGATGGGCCTTATCTATGTCAACCCGGAAGGTCCTAACGGCAACCCCGACCCGCTCGGGTCGGCGCGAGACGTCCGCGAGACTTTCGGACGCATGGCGATGAACGACTACGAGACTGTGGCGCTGACCGCCGGCGGCCACACCTTCGGCAAGACTCATGGCGCCGGTGATCCCAAGCTGGTTGGGCCTGAGCCCGAGGCGGCGCCGATCGAAGCACAAGGACTGGGCTGGATCAATGCCCATGGCAGCGGCGTGGGCACGGATACAATCACAAGCGGCATCGAAGGCGCATGGACGGCGACTCCGATCAAATGGGACAACAGCTACTTCGAAACATTGTTCGGCTATGAATGGGAGCTGACCAAGAGTCCCGCCGGTGCGCAGCAGTGGCGGCCAAAGAATGGTGCAGGCGCTGACACGGTGCCTGATGCGCAGGACTCGAATAAGCGTCATGCGCCAATGATGACGACCGCCGACATGGCGGTGCGGATGGATCCGGCCTATGAGAAGATCTCGCGACATTTCATGGATAATCCGGAGGAGTTCGCGGACGCATTCGCCCGAGCGTGGTTCAAGCTGACGCACCGCGACATGGGCCCCAAATCACGTTATCTCGGTCCGCTGGTGCCTGCCGAAGACCTGATCTGGCAGGATCCGATCCCCTCAGTCGACCACGACCTGATCGACGCGGCGGACACCGCTGCACTCAAGGCCAAGATCCTGGACTCTGGATTGTCCGTCTCGCAACTCGTTTCGACCGCATGGGCCTCGGCGTCAACCTTCCGCGGCTCTGACAACCGCGGTGGCGCGAACGGCGCGCGAATTCGCCTCGAGCCGCAGAAGAATTGGGAAGTCAACCACCCGGCTCAGCTTTCGACGGTGCTCGAAAAGCTCGCGAGCATCCAAAATGAATTCAACAGTGCTCAGTCTGGCAAAAAGTGGGTTTCGCTCGCCGACCTGATCATTCTCGGCGGATGCGCCGCGGTAGAGAAGGCGGCCAGGGATGGCGGGCACGACGTGACGGTTCCTTTCACCCCCGGACGCGGTGACGCTTTGCAGGAACAGACGGAAGTGGATTCGTTCGGGTATCTCGAACCGCAGGCTGACGGTTTCCGCAATTACAAGCGGAGCTACCATACGACGCCGTCCGAGGAAATGCTGGTTGACAAGGCTAACTTGCTGACGCTAACCGCTCCTGAAATGACCGTTCTGATTGGCGGTATGCGGGTCCTGAACACGAACTACGACGGGTCGCAGCACGGCGTTTTCACGAAGCGTCCAGGCACGCTGACGAACGATTTCTTCGTCAACGTGCTCGATATGAGCACCAAGTGGCAAACGGCCAATGGGACTGGAGAGGTGTTCGAAGGCCGTGATCGTAAGACCGGCGAAACCAAGTGGACCGGCACTCGTGTCGATCTCATTTTTGGTTCGAATTCAGAGCTTCGCGCACTGGCCGAGGTTTACGCGTGTTTGGATTCTAAGGAGAAGTTCGTGAACGACTTCGTCGCGGCTTGGGACAAGGTGATGAACCTTGACCGCTTCGACTTGGCCTGATCTCGCGGAGTAGTTTGCTGAGCACTAAAAGGGTGGTCGGGCAACGGACCACCTTTTTAATGGCCAACTTTATCCTTTCGCATCGCAGACCAACCGAACCGGTATTCCTAAACTGCCAAGGGCAGGCACTAACTAGAGATCTCCTTCGCCACACTCACCCGAGTCATTCATCATTAGAGATAAGACCCGCTCGCTCATCAATTTATTCCCGCTCACTGAATTTCATCCACCCTTGGAATTTTCTGTTTGCTCTCTCGGTATGGACTAGCAGCAAGGCGATAAGAGATTGTCAGGCTGCAAGACAACTCGTTGGTTGATAGTCGCCTGGTTGTTGCAAGGAGAGAACCAGATTGGCTCTCGAAAACGAAACGTAGGTGGGTGTAGTTTGGGGCAGTCAATTGGCCGCCGCTCGCCGAATACAGATAGGGAGATCATATGCAAGGGAAAGTTATCAGAAGGCTCACGATGTTGAGCCTTGTTTCGATGTTTACTCTCTGCGCGGCGGCCGCATCCGCGAATGCGCAACTCAGTAATCCAATCAGGGCTAAAATCCCGTTTGACTTTAATGTCGGTGATAAGAAGCTTCCGGCTGGCGAATATACCTTCAGTCGCTTATCGGGACTCTCTGACAACAAAGTGATGTCGGTCAGCAACGTGGATGCCCGCACACACGTGTTTCAGTCAACCTTTGGGGCCCAGGTTCTTACACCCAAGAACGATTCGACTCTGGTCTTCCACAAGTACGGCGACCAGTACTTCCTTGAACAGGTCTGGTCGGGTGGTGAACAAGAGGGAGCGCAAGTGCCGGAGTCTCGCAGTGAGCGAAGTATCCAGCGGCAATTAGCACAAACCCAACAGAGCAATATGTCGGGGAAGGTGATAAGGGCTGAGACGGTCAACATCGTCGCCAGTTTGTTTTGATTGTCAAATTAGGACGCACTCCGGTTGGGGCGAAAGCGGATCACAACCACACTGCCTGACTGGAGCGACCTAATCCAAGCCGCGCGTAACGGGCTTGAACGCTCCAGCAGCCTGAGGTGATTCAAGAGGGAGCAAGGGAAAATTATGAGGGCTCAAGATTGTCAGGCCACTCTGGTCAACGGGTTACTGCTTTTCGTTATCTTCTACGCGCTGTGCTTGCCCCAAGTCATGAGAGCCCAGAGCACCGATGCTAAGGCGTCAACCAAGACGCGTTCGCATGGAACTCAGCAGAACCTGAATCCGGACGATGACCGCGTCCTCATTAACACGGATTTGATCTCCTTCAATGTCACAATAACGGACCAATATGGTCGTTTCGTTAGTGGATTACAGCAAAGCGCCTTTACTGTCTTTGACGACAAACAGGCACAGGAGATTACTTTCTTCAGCGATGACGACGCCCCGGTAAGCCTTGGCATCGTCTTTGATCTGACGGGCTCGATGAGCGGTGATAAAGTGAGGAGGGCGAAGGAAGCGCTTGAGCATTTTTTTCAAACAAGCCGCGATGGAGATGAGTATTTCCTCATCACACTACAAAACGGACGCGCCAATCTCGCGCTCGATAAAACGCGGGATAGTCAGGCTGTCTTAAACAAACTTACCTTCGTTCAACCGCGCGGAAGCACAGCCTTCTACGATGCTTGTTATTTAGGTGTCGACAAGGTCACCCAGGGCACCCATCCTAAACGCGCTCTCCTAGTGATTAGTGATGGACAGGATAATAACTCGCGATTCACTTTCCATGAGTTACGGCGCCTTGTGAAAGAGTCAGACGTGATCATCTACGCGATCGGGATAGAAGAACCAAGAGGCGGAACGCTCGCCTCTGATGGCCAATCTATCCTCGATGATATTGCTGCTGTGTCTGGTGGCAAAGCTTTCTTCCCTCAGAACTCTGCTGAGATGAATGATGTTTTCGAGAGCATTGCTCTGGAACTTCGTCATCAGTACGCTATTGGATACCGGCCACCCAATTTTAGCTCCAACGGAAAGTGGCATCACCTCAGAGTCAAAGTTAACCTGCCCCGCGGGCTGCCTCATCTCTTTGTGCGCAGTCGCGACGGATACTACGCACTCACGAACGCGCATTGACACCGCATCGTGGCAAATGAATTAAGACGACTGTGTTCGGACCTTGATGGTTAGGGCCAGCAGGGATGGCAAGACTCAGCTTCCTGTGGTTAAGAAGGCCTGGCACGGACTGGTTGGCGCGGTGCATCTGGATGGCAAACTGGGCAATGTCCAGGCAATCGGGGCATAGTGAGATGTACGAGCTGAAATAGGTTTCAGGCTCAGACCTCACTTACGAGAGCCCTTTTGCTTTCCATTAGGAGCTTGTTTCACCGCTTGCAGCGAGAAGGAGTCCGTCAGATTTCCGACCATGACATCAAAATCACCGGCTTCAACCGTCGGCTTGTTGTTCGTGCCGATGAAGGAGAGATCATCACGGCGCAAAGTGAAAGCACGACTGATGCTGTTTAAGCAGCTTGATCCAAGGCGCGATTGCGCGAAAAGAGATTCGAGATGATCAGAAAAATCGAGATCGAGCGGTTCAGCCTGATCTCTTCTAAGTCGTTCGATCAGATCCTTACCGCAGTCAACGCCGCTATCGGTCATCCGGACATGGCTGAATTCGCGAGATCAACTCACGAAGCGCGCTCTTTTTCCGAGTTGAAAAGCGTCGTCGAGAAAGGCTTGAGCAAAGCTGGACTGATGCTGTTTATGCAGCTTGATCAAGGCGCGGTTGTGCGCAAAGAAACGGGTGGCGATAAACCCATGATCGTACGTTTGCTGATTGGCAATCCGCTCATCATGATGGAAATGGCCAAGCATGTTCCAGATGCTGGCTCATACTCCCGTTACAGTTCTAGTAGACGAGCGGCCAGATGGCGTGCACCTCTCATATGACAGGATGGCCAGTTTTCTAGCTCCCTACGGAAACCATGGTGCGCTGCGGGTCGCGGAAGATCTGGACAACAAAGTCGAAACTATCTTGCGCGGAGCGGCAGCCTAAAAGCCTAGTACCGCGTCGCACAATTACCCGGCGCCAGCGTGTCGGTCGCTCTGTAATTAGCAACTCCGAGTTTACGACTTTTGAGCAAAGCAATTTCAGATTTAGGGGATGATTTCCAACGATTTAATCTTCTCACCCTCCAGTTCGAAGAAGAATCGAAGACTCACCGGGCTACCTGGAAAGTTGCCGGTTAGACGACTCGTCACAACTGCTTTTCGGTCTTCGTGATCCAGATCCATAGGCTCACTCGTGTATTGATACTTTTCTGAGGCGCGGGCCTTCCATTCTTTGATTTCAGCTCGACCATTGTATGTTTGCCCTTCATCTTTTACGACTGCATCTTCGGTGAAGCACTGAGATAACCTTTCAGCGCCCTTTTCGTCAGCCGCGAAGTAGTTAGCAATTGGTCTCGGCAGATCCAGAAATTGCATCTTCGACTCCTCGATGATTATTGTGATTATCGTTTTCGAGGAAATTGTCGCGCGTGCGAGACTTTCATACAATACGGATAACAAATACCGCACTGGATAAATTTATCCCAATGGCGTTAACCTGGCCCGATTTATACTCTTGGTTTGGCGTGCGTTCTGTATGTATAAGAGAAAGACTCCAATCGAACTGAACTGCGGACTTGATCTGGTCAGGGAAGTTTTGAACGGAAAATGGAAGATACACCTTCTGTATTTCATTTCCGAAGGTGCGAAGCGTCCCGGAGATCTACAAAGAAAAATTCCGCGAGCAACGCGCCGCGTGTTGAATGTTCAACTGAGTGAGTTAGAAAAGCACGGACTTATATCAAGGACAATTTACGCGGAATTGCCAGCGCGAGTGGAGTATGAGTTAACCGCGTTGGGAGAAACCGTGCTGCCGCTAATAACTGCGTTGGGAAAATGGGGCGACGATCATCAGAATTATTTGCGTAGGGTAATTACTCAATCGGCCCGCTTCTAATCAAGGAGCGATTGCGCCAGACAGTACTTCAAAGTAAGAGGAGCATTTTATCACTAATGAGTTTCAACAAAGACTTGCGTTGTGCGACGAGGATCCAAGGTCATGGAGAAGAGTATGCGAAATGCGAATAACCGTATAGCTCTGGTCACCGGTGCAAACAAAGGTATTGGGTTCGAGATCGCTCGCCAGCTCGGCAGGACCGGCTGCACAGTGATGCTGGGAGCGCGCAATCCGGAGCTTGGTCGCAAGGCAGCGGCAGAACTGTCAGAAGAAAAGATTGACGTGCGATTCGTTGAGCTTGATGTAGAGCGAGGAGGAACGGCGCAAGATGCTGCCGCTACGCTAGCATCAGAGTTTGAGCAACTCGACATTCTGGTCAACAACGCCGGCATTGCTGACCGCTCAGACGGGCCTCCCAGCACAACCAAAGTGGAAGCTGTGGAGCGCACGCTGCGCACGAATTTCCTGGGAGCCCTGACCGTGACGCAGGCGATGCTTCCCTTGCTCCGCAAATCCTCTGCTGGCCGGATCGTAAACGTTTCGTCAGGACTAGGCTCACTCTCGCACAACGCTGAATGGGAGTCGGAATTCGCAAACGTCAAATACTTGGGCTATAGCGCGTCAAAAGCCGCGCTTAATATGCTCACAGTGCAACTTGCCTTCGAGTTGCGCGAAACGCGAATCAAAGTGAACTCGGCCGACCCGGGTTTTACGGCGACGGACCTCAATCAGCGCCGCGGACACCAAACGGTTGAGCAGGGTGCCGCTGAAGCGGTCCGTCTAGCGCTGCTTCCGGAGGATGGGCCGACAGGTGGTTTCTTCTCCAGCGCGGGCCGTAATCCTTGGTGAGCGCCGTTAGCAGCGTGACTCATTGCTGTTCGCCACTCAGGAACACATACCCTATGGTGTTAGACTACCGGAAAACCGCCGGTCGCTCCGCGGGCGCGGCGTCGTAACGGTGCCGACGAGTCATCAAGAAGCGTGATCAATCGAAGGAGGTGAGGATCGGGATTTTGAAAGACGATTCCCTCAATCATCAAAGAGCCGTGAGCCTTGCTATGTCGGACCCGCTGATGGCGGGCTCATCTGATCATTTCGATAGCGTCGCTCAGAAGCGCCTGCCGCTTGGCCGGGAGTTGCAGCTCGCTCTTAATCTGATTCCGGCACATGCCTGGCACGCGGCCCCGTCCGGGGCGCTGACTTTCCTGAATGAACGCGGTTCAGATTACCTCGGCCTCCCGAAGGACCATCCTATTCGGCTCGGGATCGACACTGGCGCGGCGTGGGATTCTCATATCACCCTTTTGCATCCGGACGACCACGAAGAGACACGCAGAGTATGGTCAACCTGTCTAAGCACGGGCTGCGCCGGCCAGGTAAGTTTTCGGGTCCGCAACGCTGAGGGAGGATACCGCTGGTTTCTCAGTCGTGCAGAGCCCGTGCGCGCAAGCGATGGAACTCTGCTCTATTGGATCGGGATTAATCTCGACATTGAAGATCGGAAACAAGCAGAGTTCTACCTCGCTGACGAAGACCGTTTCGCAACAATGTCCGCGAGCTCATGGATGTATCGCGACTTACAAGAAAGCAAAGCCAGGCTTGAAGAGGCCCAACGCGTCGCCCACGTGGGTCACTGGGAATGGGATCTCGAGACCGATGTCGTCATTTGGTCGGACGAAACCTACCGGATCTTCAGGCTAAAGCCGCAGGAACTTACCATGGATCTGGCAACGGTACGCTCAATGGTCCATCCTGAAGATCGGGACTCTCTATATCGCGAAGTAGATGAGGATCTTGTTGCCGGAGTGCGTCCCGAGGCTGAATTTCGGATCGTTCTTCCCAGCGGGGAGGTACGTACAGTCCACTCCCTTACCTCAAAACTCTGGAGCTCGACGCAAGGCGATTCGAAGAGCGTTACGACGGGACGGCCCTACAAACTGTTCGGCACGGTCCAAGACATCACTGACCGAAAGCGCGCGGAGCAAGCACTGCAGCGAACGCAGGCCCATTTCCGAGAAGGGCAGCGCCTCGCTCGTATGGGAAGCTGGACATCCGACGGTTCAAGTTGTCATTGGTCAGACGAGCTGTTCCAAATTTACGGATTCGACCAATGCAGTGGGGTCCCGACGACTGAACAGTTTCTGGAACGCATCCACCCACAGGACAGAGCTGCCATGGCTGATGCCATCAAGTTGATGCTGGAGCAAAATTCCGGATGCGATGTGACTACTCGAATTGTTCGACTCAACGGCGAGCTACGCTACGTACGCTGCGTGGGTGTACCTGTCGTTGAAAAAGGAGTTTTCAAGGGTTTTCTCGGTACTGGCATAGACGTCACTGAGCAGGAGCTATTAACACAAGAGTTGAAACGCGAGCGAGCATTCCTTAACGATGCACAACGCATGGCCCATATCGGCAGTTGGGCGTATAATCTCGTCACTCACGAACTACCGCATTCATCAGATGAAAACGCCCGCCTATATGGCTTTGATCCCAGTCAAGGACCTATTCCATCCCAACGCTTTTTCGACACCCAGCACCCGGAAGACACGCCGGCTGTGACGGCAATTCTTGAAAACGCACTCCGCACAGGAACGGATTTTTACCTTAGCGAATACCGGATTCGTCATACGGATGGCGGCATCAGATACCTGCGTGCCATAGGACATCGCAATCCATCCGGAGAAAATGGTGAATACGTCGGTATCACGATGGATATCACAGAACAAAAACATGCCGAGCAGGAGCGCGAAAGGTTGCACCAGCTAGAGGCGGATCTCGCGCACATCAATCGCATCAATATGATGGGAGAACTCGCAGCCGCACTGGCGCATGAAATCCAGCAGCCCCTTGCCGCCTCGATCACAAGCGCCAATGCGTGTTTGCGTTGGCTTGCACATGATCCTCCCGATCTAGAGAGGGCGCGCAGCGCCGCAATCAGAATTGAGCGACATGGGAACCGCGCGGCCGATGTCATCAAACGCTTGCAATCGTTCTACAAAAAAGGCAAACCTCCTGAACGTAAGATGCTGAAGGTAAAAGACATCGTTCGAGAGATGACTGTTCTGTTCAGAGATGACGCGCTTCGGCACGCTATAACCATTCATACCGACCTTGCCGCGGCCGTTCCTGAAGTCCTCGCAGACCGCGTACAATTGCAACAAGTCTTGATGAACCTGATTCTTAATGCGTTCGAGGCGATGAAAGACGAGGGAGGCGAACTGAGGATTAGTTCACGACTAAATCCCGAAGGTCAGGTGACTATATCAATCAGTGATACCGGCGTCGGCTTGCCGGTACAGAATACAGAACAGATTTTTGAGGCGTTCCATACGACAAAGCCACAGGGGATGGGGATGGGGTTGGCTATTACTCGTTCCATATTGGAGTCTGATGGAGGCCGAGTGTGGGCCACTCGCAATCAGGGGCCCGGCGCAACTTTCCATTTCACTCTTCCATTGGAGGCTGAGGCGCAGGTATGAAATCTGTAGATCCTGCCACCGTTTTCATCGTCGATGACGACAGCGACGTGCGTGAAGCGGTCAAGGATCTCGTCGAGTCAGTTGGCTTGCACGCCGAGTCTTTTGGAACAGCCGAGGAATTTCTCGCCAGACCAAGTACCGGTCATCCGAGCTGTTTAGTTCTTGATGTCAGACTTCCGCAAATGAGTGGGCTCGATTTCCAACGACGGTTAGCTGAGGCCGAGATTCAGATCCCCATCATCTTTGTTACAGCGCACGGAGACATTCCCATGTCTGTCAGGGCACTGAAGGCGGGTGCCGTTGAATTCTTAAGTAAACCTTTCAAGGACCAGGATCTGCTGGACGCAATTCAGCAGGCCCTCATTCTCGATCGCGCTGCGCAAGAAGAACGGGTTGCGATTCGCGATTTGCAGCAGCGCTATCAGGCATTGACTCCGAGAGAACGAGAGGTTTTGAGTCGCGTGGTTTCCGGAATGCTCAATAAACAGATCGGCTATGAAATTGGAGCCAGCGAGGCCACGATAAAAATCCACCGAGGCCACGTCATGCAGAAGATGAAGGCTGAATCCCTCGCTGACTTAGTCCGTATGGCCGACAAGCTCAAACTCTCCCTTTTCAAAGTAGCCATCTGACTGTCGACACTAGCCAATTCGCTGGGTTCGAGGAATCCGCATTCGTTCGCATCTCTCCAGGAATTCTCTCGATCGTTGTAAGAAAGAGCACTTAATCCCGCCGTTCGTAACATCTAAAACTGACACACCTTTCCGCTGAATTTAGTACCACCAAAGTAGTAGTTCGTTCGACCAAGGCCTAATTGCGCCCGCTTCATCCACGGCGCTAATCTGCGCCCATGGTTTTAACTGGAGAGTTCCTGCGGCTCTGAAGAGGTCACGGCCAGCGAAAAGCTCCTGGGAAGCTCGGGAGTTAGCGGTTGGCAAAAGCGACAAGGCGTGAAACGAGGACCCCAATGAAGGCACTTGTAGTTAATGCACTGGGCCGTGGCTTTGATTTCGAGGAAGTAGAGATCGCCACGCCAATCGGGCGCGAGGTTCTAGTCGACGTGCAAGCATCGGGCCTCTGTGACACCGACCTACTGTTCGCAACGCACGCTGTCGTTCCGATGCCGGCAGTACTGGGCCACGTCACTTCGTTCTGATTTTCGGTTCTCGAATAAAGAGAGAGGGTGAAAAACTATCATGAAGAGAGACGCGATAAAAACAATCACTACACACTACATCGATGGAGCGTTGATTGAATCCCATGGCCGGGAAGTCATGGATATCATCAGACCCACCGACAGCCAGGTCATCGCCCGCGTCACGCTGGGCGACGAAGAGGACACGCGGCGCGCCATCGCCGCAGCCAAAGAGGCGTTCGCCAGTTTCGGCCGGTCGACCAAGGAAGAGCGCGCAAAGATCTTGCGGAGGCTGCATGAGGCCGCTTCGGCGCGCCTTGACGATCTGACAGCCGCGATGGTCGAGGAATATGGAGGTGTCGTCCAGTTCGCCGGGCCTATCGTCCACACTGGTGTCAACGCGTTTCTGGCCTCCGAGAAGGCGCTCCAGGAACTACCATTGGCACGCAGCTGGGACAAGACGACGGTCACCTTGGAGCCGGTCGGGGTGGCCGGTCTGATTACGGCGTGGAACGCGAACGTGCTGTTCATTTGTCTCAAGCTGGCCTCGGCAGTCGCCGCCGGCTGTACGGTCGTCATTAAGCCCAGCGAATTGAGCTCGCTGCAAACACGGGTATTGGTCGAGGCGCTGCACGAGGCCGATCTCCCGAAGGGTCTCTTGAATGTTGTCATAGGCCTCGGCAATGTCGTCGGCGCCGAGCTCGTACGCAATCCCGACGTCGCCAAGATCTCGTTCACAGGCTCGGTGGCCGTAGGCGAGCAGATCATGCGGGATGGGGCCGAGACCATGAAACGCGTCACGCTCGAGTTGGGGGGCAAGTCGCCCACCATCCTGCTCGATGATGCTCCTCTCGATCAGGCGATCCCGTCGGCCCTCATCATGGCCTTTTTGAACAGCGGTCAAGCCTGCGCCGCGGGGACGCGCCTCCTCGTGCCGAAGAGCCGGCTCAATGCAGTAAAGCGGGGCATACGCGACGTGATGCGCGCCTTTCCCGTCGGCGACCCGGCTGATCCCAAGACCGCCATTGGGCCAATGGTGTCGCAGAAGCAGTACGAACGCATTCAGTCTTATATCCGCAAGGGCATCGAAGAAGGTGCGGAGGTTCTCGCGGGTGGGGAGGGTCATCCCGAAGGTTTCGAAGCGGGTTACTTCGTGAAGCCCACCGTGTTTGTTAACGTGAAGAACGATATGACGATCGCCCAGGAAGAGATTTTCGGCCCCGTGCTGTGTGTCCTCGCTTACGACTCCGAGGACGAAGCGATCCGGATCGCCAACGACTCCAAATATGGTCTCCACGCCGCCGTCCTCGGGACCGACCTCCAGCGCGCACGTCGCGTGGCTTCACAAATACGGGCCGGGCGCGTCGTGATCAACGTCATGACGGATGATCCGCAGGCGCCCTGGGGTGGTTTTAAATACTCCGGCGTCGGCCGTGAATATGGCAGGTACGGGATCGAGGCGTTTCTCGAAACCCGGGCCATCCTCGAACCCTAAGGAGATCCTCTTATGAGTCAACACGTCACTATCTCTGCCAACGAAGCCGCGGATCGCCTCGCTATTCGGGAACTCGTCGAGGCTTACGCACACTGCGCCGATCGCCGAGATGCGAAAGGTCAGATGTCTCTCTTTACCGCTGACACCCATTTCGTGGTGTATATGAACGCCAAGGATCCAAAACCTTCACAGGAGTTGCACTCGCGTGAAGCGCTCGCCCCAGTATTCGCGGAGCTGAACCAGTACGACGCCACTACGCACTTCGTCGGACAGAGTACGATCTTTAGTCTGACGGATGACCGAGGCACCGGTGAAGCCTACTGCCTTGCGCATCACGTCACGGTCGACAGCAGCAAGCGACGCCTGATGGTCGCCTCGCTGCGCTACCTTGACACGTTTGTGAAAACGGATGGCGCATGGCTGTTCTCGGAGCGCCTGCTATACGTCGACTGGATCGAGAATCGCACACTTTCATGAAACGCTTTGTCGACGTTGGCATGACTGGAATAGTGGGTGGACATGCCATGCTCAAATAGTGATCGGCAAGGGCGAGCTTCTCTCTGAAATGGACTTCTCAAGTTTGAGAAGGCACAGACGAGTGATGGTGGTTATGGCAACACTGAAGAACATCTTATCGAAACCGAAGCTGCTGATTCCGGCACTAGTTGTTGCGATCGGGATGGTTGTAGCTGTAGTGGTCGTTGTTGTCCGATCTGATAAGCCGGCCCAGGCGGCGCCGCGAGCGCTCGATGTTGAGGTGGCCCGAGTCGAGCAACGGGACGTTCCGGTTTACAGCGAGTGGATCGGCACAACAGAGGGAATAGTCAACGCCGACATTAAAGCGGAAGTGACTGGTTATCTGCTCAAACAGGACTACAAAGAGGGGTCATTCGTAAAGAAGGGCCAGTTGTTGTTTGAGCTCGATCCAAGGCCGTTTCAAGCCGCCGTGGATCAAGCCAACGGTCAGGTTGCCCAGTATCAGGGTCAACTCGAGCAGGCGATCTCGCAAGTTGCACAGGCAGAGGCGCAGTTGGCACAAGCCAACAGTCAAGTACTGCAATCGCAGGCGCAGCTCGCTCAGGCGCAGGCGAATCAGGTCAAGACTCAACTCGACGTGAATAAGTATGCGCCGCTCGCCGAGCAGAAGGCAGTCACGCAACAGGATCTGGACAACGCGGTGCAGGGTAACGTCGTTGCCAAGGCGCAAGTCGAGGCGGCCAGGGCCGGAGTCGAGACAGCGCGCGCGCAACTCCGCGCGGCGAGCGCTCAGATTGGGACGGCCAAGGCCGCGATTAATACTGCGAAGGGACAAATTGAAGACGCCAAAGCGGTGGTGAGAACGGCCCAGCTCAATTTGGATTTCACTCGCATTATTTCACCGATCGATGGAATTGCCGGCATCGCTCAGGCCCAGGTCGGAAATTTGATTAGTACGACGAGCGCTCCGCTGACAACAGTCTCGACCGTCGATCCGATCAAAGTCTATTTCACGCTCAGCGAGCAGCAGTACCTTAACTTCACCAAGCGCAATCTAATTGAAGCGCGGCGCGGTGCCAGCGTCGTCCAGATCGAGCTCGAATTGATTCTCTCCGACGGAAGCACCTATCCGGAAAAAGGAAAATTCTTCTTTGCGGACCGCCAGGTTGATCAAAAGACCGGCGCAATCCGCATGGCTGGAATATTTCCTAATCCGGGAAATGTTCTGCGGCCGGGACAATTCGGTCGCGTCCGTGCGGTAACCGCAACCAAGACCGACGCATTGCTTGTTCCGCAGCGCGCCGTCAGCGAGTTGCAGGGCAGTTATCAGGTCGCTGTAGTCGGCGGCGATAACAAGATTGAAATGCGCAGTGTCAAAGTTGGCGACCGCAGCGGCTCACTGTGGGTTATCGAAGATGGATTGAAGGCCGGCGAAACTGTAGTCATGACAGGAACACAAAAGATCAAATCGGGAGCGGTAGTACAGCCGAAGCCGTACACAAAGACTAACTGAACCCTTCTAGTCTAGAGGCGAACAATGATTTCGAAGCTCTTCATCAACCGGCCAATTGTTGCGATGGTGATCGCCATTGTTACGGTCATCGGTGGACTCGTGGCAATGGCGGGGCTGCCGGTGGCCCAGTTTCCGGAAATCGTGCCGCCGCAGATCATTGTCAATACGACCTACACCGGCGCAGATGCGATGACGATCGAGCAGTCAGTTGCAACGCCACTCGAACAACAGATGAGCGGCGTTGACAACATGCTCTATATGCAATCGACGAATGCGAATGACGGAACGATGACGCTTACCGTTACCTTCGACATCGACACGAATCCCAACATCGATCAGGTTAACCTACAAAACCGTGTTGCGCAGGCGCAGCCGAATCTTCCCGCCGACGTCAATCAATTCGGTCTAAACATTCGCAAGTCAACGGGCATACCTGTGCTGGCCATCGCAATCTATTCGCCGCATCAAACCCACGATTCACTCTTTCTCGCGAACTACGCAAACATAAACATGAACGACGCACTCTATCGCGTTCCCGGCGTGGGTGAGGTGCGACTGTTTGGCGCCAGCGATTACGCCATGCGTATCTGGGTCAAACCTGATCTGCTCGCAAAACTTGGGCTGACGGTTCCCGATCTGGCGCGCGCTGTCCAGCAGCAAAGCACAGTGAATCCCGCCGGCCAGGTTGGCGCTGAACCTGCGCCGAAGGGAAAGGAGATGACCTACACGTTGCGGGCGCAAGGGCGGCTGCAGACTCCGGAAGAGTTCGAACAAATCGTAGTGCGCATAAATCCGGACGGCTCAGTCGTGCGGCTCAAGGACGTAGCGCGGATTGAACTCGGTGCACAGAACTACCAGCAGGTAGCGCGTTTCGGTGGGCAGCCTGCGGGGATCATCGCCGTCTTTCAGGCCCCTGGCTCGAACGCGCTGGCAGTGACTGATGGTGTTAAGAAGACGATGGAGGACTTGAAACAGCGGTTTCCTGCTGATTTCGACTACGCAATTGGGCTCGATACCACGCGCTCGGTTACCGAAGGCATAAGTGAGATCGTCCAAACGTTATTGATTGCAATCGTGCTGGTCCTCTTGGTGGTCTTTATCTTCCTGCAAAACTGGCGTGCGACACTGATACCGCTGATTGCGGTGCCCGTCTCGCTCATAGGCACGTTCGCGGTCTTTCCGCTCTTAGGCTTCTCAATCAACACGCTATCGCTTTTCGCTCTGGTGCTGGCAATCGGATTGGTAGTCGACGACGCCATCGTCGTTGTGGAAGCAGTCGAGTACCACATCGAGGACGGTTTGAATCCGCGCGCCGCGACGTTTCGGGCGATGGAAGAAGTATCCGGACCCGTGATTAGCATCGCGCTCATCCTGGCTTCAGTCTTTATTCCGGTAGCGTTGGTCAGCGGAATTCAAGGGCGCTTGAACAAACAGTTCGCCGTCACGATCGCTGTCTCTGTCGTGATCTCGGCGTTTAACGCGTTGACGTTGTCGCCAGCCCTGGCGGCACTGATACTGCGGCCTCGCAAGGAAGCGCGTGGCCCTCTGGCGCGTCCGTTTGCTGCGTTCAATCGCTGGTTTGCAAAAGCTACTCGCGGCTATGTGAGTCTAAGTCGCGGACTAATCCGCAAAGCTGCTATAGCAGTGTTGATTCTGGTTGGCTTTGCGGCGGTGGATGGCTTCGTTGGGAAGGGGCTACCGACCAGCTTTCTCCCCGAAGAGGATTACGGTTTTCTTTTCCTCAACATTCAACTTCCTCCCGCGGCTTCGCTTGAGCGGACGGATCTGGTGTCGCGTAAAGTCGAGAAGATTCTTAAGGAGACGGATGGCGTGCAGTTTGTCACTAGCATCAACGGATTCAGTCTATTGAATCAAGTCTCGGCGAGCTACAACGGCTTTTGCTTTATCTCGCTAGCGCCGTGGAGCGAGCGCAAGCATACCGCGGCTGAGATTCTGAAGAGCATTAACGACAGGCTCGCGAGCGAAGTCCCTGATGCGATGGCTTTTGCTTTCGGTCCTCCGGCGATTCCGGGCCTCGGAAACTCAGGAGGATTTTCGTTCTGGCTCCAGGATCGCAGCGGCGGACCGGTCGAAAATCTCGATCAGAACCTGCAAAAGTTTCTCGTGGCGGCCCGTCTACGCCCGGAGCTTGCCGGCGTTGGCTCTCAGTTCTCGGCGAGCTCACCACAGATTTACGCTGATGTAGATCGGGACAAGGCGCTTAAGCAGGGAGTTGCTGTGGCGGATGTGTATCAGACGATGCAAGCCTACTTCGGCGGCCTCTTTCTGAATCAGTTCAACCGCTTCGGTAGGCAATGGCGAGTCTTCCTTCAGGCAGAAGGCGAGGAGCGTCTCAGTCCCAGTGACATTGAGAAGTATCACGTGCGCAACAACGACGGCAACATGGTGCCACTGTCGTCGCTGGTAACCACGCGGAGAATCTCTGGACCGGAGTACACCAATCGTTTCAATGTTTATCGCGCTGCACAAGTGATTGGATCAGCCGCGCCGGGCTATAGCTCTGGCCAGGCCATGTTTGCCCTGGAAGAAGTGGCCAAGCAGACGCTTCCGCTGGAGATGAGTTACGACTGGGCCGACCTCTCTTATCAAGAGAGGAAGGCTTCAGGAACAACGACCAGGGTATTCGGCCTGTCGCTGGTCTTTGTGTTTTTGATCCTCGCCGCCTTGTACGAGAGTTGGTCTCTGCCGTTCTCGGTGCTACTCACGATACCAATCGCAATCTTTGGCGCCTTTCTCGGTCTCTGGCTACGCGGCTACGACCTCGATGTTTAC
>Ga0179594_10000072_pt1 | contig 41700 bp, 35 predicted proteins | sample CZOMad1_1_08_16f_FD_148625 | JGI IMG/M metagenome (GOLD analysis project Ga0179594, IMG submission 148625) | Vadose zone soil fungal communities from Angelo Coast Range Reserve, California, USA - CZOMad1_1_08_16fungal (Illumina Assembly) | ecosystem: Environmental > Terrestrial > Soil > Vadose...
CCGCGTTTTGAATCGCCGGCAGATCGAACTGCGGATCTGGGAACGAGGTGTTGGGGAAACAACAGCCTCTGGCACCTGCTCATGCGCAGCCGCCGTGGCCTCAATGGTGAACGGCAAGACGGACCGGCAGGTGACCGCGCTCACGCCCGGCGGCCAGGTCGAGATCCATTGGCGAGATGATAACGAAGTCGTGATTACCGGCAGTGCTGAAGTTGTCTATCGAGGCGAGTGGCTCGTCGTTGAGTCATTGCTGACCAACGGCGGGGGCAAGCCGCCCTTCCTGACCTGAGAGACTCTACTGAGATCTGGGATGTTCAGCTTGAGAGACTTTCCGTCAAATCAGAACGCTCAACTGTGATGAGCTCAAGGTCCGGAAGGGCGGCTTGCCCCCGCTCGCCTGTAGTACCTTACCCTTGGACAGGATCGATTCACTTGCGCTATCCTCTCATCCCACACGGCCTATGATCCTACGGCAATACTAGTTGACCACGGACAGGGCAGGACGTTTCCACTCGTCCGATAGCAGATTCGCCCGACCCCCCGTAATTCTCGGAGCAAGCAAAGCAATGGATTCCCCTAACCCGACTGCACCCGCTAATTCACTATTTCGCTATCGCCATTTTCTAACCCTGACTCTCGTGCTCAGTAGCCTGTTTTTTTTCGCCTGCACCAGAGTAACCAAAGGAACCGAGCCGGCACCCAAGCCGGTTGAAGAGAAGAAGCCCCTCCCACCCGTAACTACCTGGCTGGGAAATCCGGAACGCAACTATTACGGCTCCGGCCCCTGGAAAGATGGTCAACTCGAAGTCGTCTGGGAGTTCAAGACCAGTTCAACCAGCGGCAGACTGCACAAGGATCCCTGGGGCGGCACGTCCTGGCCGGGCCAGCCATCGGTCGAAGGAACCCGGGTCTATTTCGGATCCGCTGACGGCAACACCTACGCGCTGAATCGGGCGGACGGCGGCCTGGTTTGGAAGTTCAAAGCAAAAGACAGTCAGAAATCCACTCCCACCATCGTCGGAGATCGCATCATCAACAGCGGCCTGGACCATCATGTCTATTGTTTGAACAAGAAAGACGGTAGCCTGATCTGGGATTACGAAACAGGTTTTGAAGTCGATGGATCAGCAGCGGTAGTTGGCGACCGCGTTTACTTTGGCGGCGAGGACAAGAACTTCTATTGCTTGAATTTGGCTGACGGAAAGCTCATCTACAAGATTCCGGGGATCGGCTCGGTCGAGGGCAGTTGCACCTACAAGGATGGCCGCGTCTATTGCAGCACCGAGCAGTTCTATCTCTACTGCTTCAATGCCGAAGATGGCAAGATTCTCTGGAAGTCGCTGATCGGCGCGGACTCAGATTCAACCCCAGCCGTCGCCAACGGCATGGTCTACACCGCAGCCGAGGACGGTGTCGTTCGTGCCTACAATCAGTCAGACGGCAAACTCGTCTGGCAATACACTACCGAGGGAGGCCACTACGGCCGGGGCAACGAGAGCATCGGCATCTGGGCCAGCCCGATTTTTTACAAGGACCGGATCTATATTGGCGCCAGCGATGGTTACATGCATTGCCTGAGTGCCGACAAAGGCGAACTGGTCTGGCGCTACAAGGCACACGGAAAGATCTGGGGTACTTCGCCGATCGTCGACGGCCGCCTCGTGTTTGGCGACAAGGCCGGTTGGATTCATCTGCTTTCCGCAGACGATGGAAAGCAGTTCTCAGAGATCAAGATCGGTGACAACATCAATTCGACACCGGCGGTCATGGACGGCAGAATCTATATCGGAGCCTTTAATGGCAAGCTGTATTGCCTGGGACTGGGGAACACGAAGCAGGCGGCGGACAACCAGGGAAAAGAAGGCAGTAAGCAGAAGGCAGTGGGCAGAAGGAAGAAGCCTCGTCACCGGAAATGATGACTTTGTTGGAGTCACATGAGCTAATCAGATAACATCCCTCACAGCCGGTTTCTGTGGGTTGAGTCGGTTAGACGGACCTCGCGACTGGGGCTCTGCTAGTCTTGCCGACTGAAACATACGCACAGGCCAAATTAGTAATTTGGAGCCGCTTGGATGAGTACAGACGAAAAAGTAATACCGTCGGAGGCGAGCCTGTTGAAAGCGATGGAACTCGCATGGAACGACCACCACCATGCCAGAGACCAGACTTGGAAGACAGTACAAGTGGTCGCAATATTAGGCGCCGGCCTCTTAACGATTGATCTTCAGTATAGGAGTCTGTTGGCAACAGGACTCTCAGCCACACTTGTAATCCTAGCTGCAATTGTTGGGGTTGGGATCACTTGGAATCATAGGAAACTGGAAAGGAGAAAGTTCATTCACTTGATGAATTGTGAAGAGCTACTCGGCCTGCATCGTGATGACATCATACCTTTTGATCGAGGAGGCGACTGGGCTAAGGACAAAGACGTCCTGGTAAAAGATGGTGCAGTCAGCGTCCCGAGCAAATACCGCCCATGGGACGTCATAAACCCACTCAAACAGAACACATCACTTTTCATCCTCCGAATTCATCTGGCAATAATGGCATTCGCGTTACTCATTGCCGTCGTGAGATGGCGACTCAGATGATGATTAGATTAGCAGTAGGCTGGCGGTTCGACTGATAACTATTGATTGCTGATACTTTCTTCAATGCTTTATCTCGTGGATAACACAATCGACGGCCATGGTGCGAGCCCGCGCGAGTTGCAAGCGTCGCTTAAGCGCGTCGCGCCCGACCTGGAAATCGTCATCGAGCCTTACCAACAGGTTTCGCTCGAACGCATCAAGGAACTTGCGCCTTCACACATCGTGTTGAGTGGGCAAAGCCATCCCTGGGACCTCTATTCCCCTGAATCCCTTGCCGGTCTTTTAGAAGTGATCCGAGAAGCGCCGCGACCGATTCTCGGTGTCTGCGGCGGGCATCAGCAGATGGCCCTCGCCTTTGGCGCGTCTGTTGGGTTGATGGAGAGACTGACGCCCGGCGAGGGCTACGCAGGCGCGAAACGCGAACGAGGCTTCTTTGAAGTTGAGACGGATGGCAACGGTGTGGCCGTGGGAAACGGCTCATCGAACTCTGGAATCTTCCGTGGTCTTCCCAATCGAATTACGGTTTGGCATTCCCACTGTGACGAAGTTAAGGAGCTGCCAGCCGGCTTTCACCGCACCGCTTTCAACCAGACCTGCGCCATCCAGGCCATGCAGCACGAATCAAAACCGCTGTTCGGCGTCCAATTCCACCCTGAACTCTTCGACGACGAGCACCCTCAAGGGCGGAGTGTTGTCGAGAACTTTCTGCAGATCTAAGGAAGACTTTTCGCACTCCTTCGACTTCGTAATTCACTCGGACGAGCGAAATTCTTTTGAGATCCGATATGCTTTTTATAGGTCCCCCAAAAACTGTACAACTGGAGTCGGTTCGATTACAGGATTTGCCGTTCGCTTCTGTCCTAAGCGGTAATGAATTCCAACGCTAATAAGAATTCCCCGCAGGTGTTTTGCTGTTGTCTGTAAGTCCTCAATCACCGCAATGAGTTGGTCATCTCTTTCGTAGTACCGCTCGGCCAGATCACTGCACGAACCTTCCAAGCTCCTAAGGTCGTCGTAGAGTACCTTAAACCAGGGAAGCGACTTCCCTTCAGACGAAACAGAAGACGGGCTTATTAATTTCGTATACTCAAATAACGCCATGACAAATTCAGTGTTGGCCAAGATTTTTCTTACGATTTTCTTTGACAAGTCGTTTGTTAACCTCAAGTCGGTAAAATCGAAGTTGTATGACGTAGCCATAGAAGTAATCGATCCCGTCAAAAACGAATTCAGCGCACTCTCAAGCTTCGCAGCGACTCGAATGTCCTTGGGATTTAGTCGGGCGGGAATTATTCCGTTTTCAATGGCAATTCTGATTTGCAGCTCAATTTCTTCACTGAGCTTGTCTCTTACTTGCTTGACCCTGTCCGCGTCGGCTTTATCCGAAAGTCTGTAGCGAATCGGCCATCTGCGATGTCGAAGATCAAACGGCAGCTTCCGAGGTCCACCGTGAGCCTCATTCATAACGCAGATGATCCGTTCCCACCCAATTTTAGCGACAGCATATCCAAGTTCGATCAGGACATTGGGATTAGGAGTAGGTCTTTGTTCACCCGCCTCACTGACAATTGTCACATCACAAAGGAAAAGATCTGAGAGTCGAATCTTGGACAAAATAGTATCAGCAATCGCCGGACTTCCAGATGTGTTCTGAGTATCCCTATCGAGTGCAGGCTCAACTTTGATTGTCTCATCGGCACTTATTCTCAGCGCGGCTTCTTCCGCCGCGGCTTGGATCAAATCGCGATTGCCTCGACGGTCTGATTCCCAGGAATAGAAAACCCCGATCTTCATTAACACCAGACTGATTAAGACGCTTTGGCTCCGACCAGTTGGAGGGTCTTCGCCTGAACGGACTCAAGCACCGTGTCCCGAAGAAAGCTGCTCGCCTTCAGGATCTCGACTCCGATCATCTCGTCCTTGTCGTTCAACTCGACGGTAATGTTGGGACTAAGCTCAAGACTCCGCGACTCTGGTTCGTCGGAAATTATGAGGTGTAGGACATCCTCCTGCTCGAAATATCTGAGGCGGGCTTTAGTCATTTGTGAACCTCCCGGTTAGTAGCCGGAACCGAATCTGCTGTCGCGTGATGGCATGGACCGTTACCGGCACGACGGCTTCTTCCTCGATTTCGCAAGGGATCATTACCAATCGACGTTTGTGGCGTCCTACGATAACAGATCGTCCAGTTTCCGTATCCAGGTAACGTTCGGTCGAATGCCGAATGATCTGCTCGAGGGTGGCTAGATCAAATCGTCTCAACGCGGCTCGGTACTTCAGATAATCCGACCAAATAATTGCCGGCACTGGGTTTCAAACACTCCATAGTCGTAAGTCGGGCTGAGGTCATTATAGAGGAACCTTTGCTGAAACGTTTGCCCAAATGGCAGTTCATGGCCGAGAGAAAAGGACGAGCCCTCGAACTTTTTTCGTCTTCGACGGGGATAGTTAAGCGTAACTATTTGGCAGTTTAGGCTGAAAACCGCAGGATTGGACCCCTGTCGGAGGCGTCTGGCGGCTGGACACCCGTAGCCTCCTTTGCTAGCCTCCCTATGAAACAAGCGAGAGTTACGCTCGCTTGTTTTGCTTTTATAGGGCCATAAATTCCACGCGCCCTTTTGTTCTTTCAGCGCACCGCATCAAGGATGCAACCCCACTCCGGCTGACGTCATACCCGACTCCTAGAGCTGGAGGTCGAGCCCTGCACCGAACGGACTCGCGCGTAGCGTCGCTGAAAGGTAGGCAGACAACTTCGGACGGAGACCCGAGCAGATGAAATCCCTATTTGGCGGAAGTGCGGTAATTGCCGCCACGATTCTTTCGAGTTCTTTCCTGCTTTCAGCAAGACCATCAGTAGCAGAAACTCTCCTTTCTTCATTGCAAAAACCGACACAGGAACTGAGTCAGAGCATTAGCAAACAGGATCCCAAACCGGATGTCGCCGTGGCGGGTTTGTCTGAGAACCTGACAACGGCCGCAGATCCTGCGACTAAGGTCATTCCTGAAGCCGGCGCCAAAACATTAACTGCCAACGACTCGGCGGGCGCAAAGATCGTTATTGCGAACCCGATTGTGAATACGGCCGCGAATCCCACTGCGGCGACAACGACAAGTTCAACGCCAGCCGCCGCCGCTGCAACCTACACCGCGACGGCGTACAGCCTCGGCGGCCGCACAGCCAGTGGCATGCGAGTAACCAAGGGTTTGATTGCCGCCGACCCGCGCATCCTGCCGCTGGGCACGCGTGTGCTGCTGGATGCCGGCGCCTATAGCGGCGAATACCTGGTCGCGGATACCGGAGGCTCGGTGCGCGGCAAAAAAATCGACATCTGGACACCGAATAGTCACGAAGCCAATCGCTTTGGACGGCGTCTGGTGCGACTGACTGTGCTTAGCTATCCGGCAAAACGCGTCGTTGCGGCCCGCCATCGCAGGCGATAAGCCGGAACCGTAATCCGGTTAGTCGAGGCAAAAGGCCTGTGCGGGCTTTTTGCCTTTTTCAGTTTTCGGCCGGTTCGTCTAACGGTGCGGTAGCCCGACTGTAACGCAGGGCTGATGCGGGCAGGCCGGAGCCCTCCTTAACGGTCGGGCTACCGCACCGCTTAGCGTCTGATTCCTGGCAATCCACTCCAGCACACCTCATACTGCCTGCTTCGCGCTGATCAGTCTTTGAGTGCTAAGATTCAGTCTCGTTTTCCAATCAAATTAAGAGGTTAGTAATGCCACTTACGGAGCAAGCGTCCGCGGTCGACGCTGAGATCAAACAGATTTCCACGCCTGCCGCGCTGGTCGAAGTTACCCGAGGCACCATTGTCGAATCCCGCCATCGCGGCCATGTTGCGGCAGTTGACGGCATGGGCCAGGTCGTAGCTTGCCTCGGAGATCCGGAAACGATCACCTATCTCCGCTCGTCAGCGAAACCGCTTCAAGCGCTCCCGCTGCTGACTTCGGGAGCGGCCGACCGCTTTGGTCTTACCGAGAAGGAGATCGCCATCGCCTGTGCCTCGCATAACGGAGAACCGATTCACACCGCGGCGGCGTTGTCGATTCTGAACAAGATAGGACTCAAGCCCGAAGCCCTGAAGTGTGGCGTGCATGAGCCATACAGTAAGTCCGAGGCGCGCAACCTACGCGCGCGCAGCGAAGAACCAAATGTCCTGCACAATAACTGCTCAGGCAAACACGCCGGGATGTTGGCGCTGGCCCTGCACATCGGTGCGCCCACGGAAAGCTATGACCAGCTCGACAATCCCGTCCAGGTATTGATTCGAGAGGTGCTGGCCCGCTTCTCAGGAGTGCCGATCGATCAAATGGCCATTGGGATCGACGGTTGTGGCGTGCCGGTCTTTGGAATGAGCGTCCGCGCGATGGCCCTGATGTATGCTCGCCTCGCTGCACCGCCGGAGGATTTCGACCAGGCGACCCGCACAGCCTGTCAGCGAATCGTCGCCGCAATGTGTACTTACCCGGAGCTAATCGGGGGCACTGCGGAGCGACTGGATACGGAGATGATGCGGGCGGCAAACGGACGTCTGATTTCGAAAGTCGGGGCGGAAGGCGTCTACACAGTTGGCGTGTTGCCATGTTCGGAATGGCCGAGTGGTCTGGGGCTGGCGCTGAAGATCGAGGACGGCGAGAATTTTCGGGCGCGACCCGCGGTCGTCATCGAGGCTTTGCGGCAACTCGGCGTATTGAGCAATGAATCATTGGCAGCCGTTGCTCACTATGCTCGCTTTCCGGTGCATAACCGGTGCGGCGACGAGGTTGGGGAGGTAAGGGCCGCTTTTGAATTAACACGGGCGAATGGCGTCTAGCCGAATGCGCGCGGCCCGATTAAGCCATGTCAACCCCTAACAACAACGGCGGCGACGCGCTCCCAAACCAACCACCACTACGCCGAGATGCGCGCGGCCGCGTGGACGTCGATTCTGTTCCAGACGTGATCCAGTGGTTCCTTGACTACGACCAGCGCGTGGCGATCGTCAAGCATCCTCGAGTCGAAGAGGTCTTCCAGTGGAAGCAGGAGCAAAGTCGCAGCGCCGGCGAAGAAGTCTTCATGTTCAACCGAGCGGAAGATCGAGTGGCTATCGGCATTATTCAGGCACTGGCCGAAAACCCTAACGAACCGTCACTGCACCATTGGATCAGCCAGTTGCTGAACGCGCTCGAAATCGCGTCCCAGGCCAACGAGTCAACCACTGAGGCTTATGCGCTGGATCTGCGCGGTTCACCATCGACTGTCAAAGAAGCACAGAAAATTCCTTCACAACGTGGCCGAACGGAGTTCCTGATGAACTGTTGGGTCGAAACGCTCTGCTCGGCGGAAGTGCGTGTTCTTGGCTGGCTCTATAAAGAATTTTACGGACATCCGTTTGTTCCCTCGTCCTGACTGGTAACGCAAGCTGTCAGCTTGCGCCCGACGCTGAGTGATCGCGATGCTAAGTGCAAACTAACAGTTTGCGTTACAGACCACCTACTTCCATGAATAGCGAACTGCGCGCACTTTTTCCGGTAACAAAGGAGTTCGTTTATCTAAACCATGCCGCAGTCTCACCACCACCCTCCGCGACTATCCAGGCAGTCAAAGCTCAACTCGATGACGCGTCTGAAAATGGCTCGGTCAACTATCGCAACTGGGTAGCGACCAGGGATCGGGCTCGAAGACTCGCCGCCGATATGATTGGCGCGCGGCCTGAACAGATCGCCTTCATGCGCAATACGTCGGACGGACTTTCGACCGTCGCCAACGGCTTGCGCTGGCAGCCGGGCGACAATGTCGTCACGTTTCGGAATGAATTCCCTGCAAACATTTATCCGTGGCTGCGCCTGCGTCAGGCTTTCGGTGTCGAGGTACGCATGAGCGAGGAGCGCGACGGACGTGTTGAGATCGAAGAGTTAATCAACCTGATTGACAATCGAACAAAAGTCATCGCCATCAGCCAGGTGCAATATGCGTCGGGCTTTCGAGCTGATCTCGAGCGCCTTGGGCGCGCGGCCCGGGCCGTCGACGCGTTGCTGGCTGTCGACGTTATCCAGGCCATGGGCGTGATCCCCACGGACGTAAATTCGGAATTGATCGATGTCGCCGCTGGAGCGGGTCACAAGTGGCTGCTCACGCCCGAAGGCGTAGGAATACTCTATTTATCTGACCGCGCGCGAGAGAGACTCGAGCCCACGCTGGTAGGCTGGGTGAGCGTGGCCAACCCGGAGGACTATCAGAACTTCGAGCAGGGCTGGAATCGTGGAGCGCTCGCGTGGGAAACCGGGACGGGACCAACGGCGCTGCTATACGGTCTGGAGGCCAGTCTCAAGCTCATCACCGACACCGGAATCAAACGTATCGCTGTTTATCTGGAAGAGCTGACGGATTATCTTTGCGAACGGCTGGACCGCGATAAGTACGAGATAGTCAGCTCGCGACGGAAAGGTGAAAAGTCGCAGATAGTCTGTATCCGTCATCGCCAGGGCATTGGTCCCATGGCCCTCTATTTTCAACTGAAGCACAGAAACATCATCACCGCGCCCCGCGGAGACAGACTGCGCATCGCTCCGCATTTTTACAATACGGCTCAGGAGATCGATGAACTGATCAGCGCCTTGTCGTCAGCAGCATAGACTTAACCTTCTCAGGGTCGATCCAGTCTCCACTTTAGGACAGCAGTTTCAGGCAGGGCAGCGTGCGTTTATCATGCGTCGTTCTGAGAAAGTGTACGATTGGAATACTCTTTCCGTGGTCCAAGACTGACTCTATCCTGGCTGCCTCAACCAATATCCGGCGTGCTCAGTCGCATAATTCCTTAGACAATTTCCTGATTCAGTAAAACAGAGACTGCAACTCTCGCCTTAAAAACCGACGCGGCACAATCGTTGCCAAGAGACTTCCGCGTTAGAACAACAAGAGTAACAAAAGGGTAAATCGGGTCAAGCTCTTTGATTGCGGCGAGTGGAAGCTTTGGGGGAGGCGACTTCTTGCCAGTGATTTAATAGCCGGCGGCACACTTTCGGGGGAACAGAGTGCAGCCAGCTAAGTAATCAAAGAGCGATAATTGTCGGGCTGTTGGTTGTCGTCCTGCACGGTGCTTGGGGGAGCCCACAGGAATATCAACAGCCCGTCAATTAATTTTCACGTTGGTAAGTGATTTTAAGCGCGATGCGGCCAGTAGCTGCATCGCGCTTTTTTCGTTAAGGGTTGGTCTAATTCTTTCCCGGACCCAGCAGTCGACTGGGATCTGTCTCAGCGCTCAGTTCGTCAATATTCAAACGCATCATACCCCCCGCGTCTGAATAGGCGCGCTGAGCCGCCTGTTGTGCGCGCCGTCTGGTGAATAAGAGCGCGCCAAAAAATCCGCCAATACCAAAACAAAGCACCGCCGCCAGTCCCGAGGCTTTCACCACAGAAACAAAAGTTCCCAGCATGGTTTCGGTGTATCGCCTTTGAGCATCCCGCAACCAATAAGGATTGTCACCGAGCCATTGCACCACCTGTTCGTATTTCACTTGCTCAATCAGTTGATTGGCGGTCTGCTCGTTTGGCGCATTGAAAACAAACACTGCATAGTTGCCCACGCGCCGGTAAGCCGTTGGCACTGGTTTGGCTTGATTCCTGAGTTCCTGAATCTTGGCGAGAATCTTCGAGTCATTGTCGCTTGCTAATTGTGGCGTCGTGAATTCGACGATCACAAACTGTGATGGCCCATAATTAGCGACGACGGCTTCGGCGCCACCTTCGAAGCTCAAGCTGTCTAAGACAGGCTGACTTTGCGTGCTCGCTTTCAAACCCTCCAGCGTGACTGAGTAAGCGGCGTGCACCTTAGCGTTTTGCCAATCCGGCAAATGCTGGACCAGCACCGGGACACTGTTTTCTCCAGCAGGCAACGTATCGGCAAAGGCCCGAGCAAACGCCACCATCGCCGCCGGTTCCCCGGTTTCCCCATCTGGTCCGCTGACAACAACAAATACCGAACCTTTGCAAAAGAGAACTCTCCCCGGCACCGTAATCGACGCGGTTCCAAGCTCACCAAAGCTGACTGTTTCTGTTAGAGCCGACTTGCCCAATTCAGGCCCGCGGTTAGTGAGCAGAGCATAGGCATGAGAGTCCGATGAGGTTTTGGTGAGCTGCAGAAAGAATTTCTCTCCGGTTCCGGAGCCGTACATGCGACCGGCCGCAGAATCCTTCGACCCAATCGCGTTCAAGTCCCGAGCATCTTTCCGGGCTTCATCATGACTTGCCTGGTGCTCAGCAAGGTCCGTCGAGACGCCAGGCCGTGTGGAACTCAGCGCCCTGTAATTCCCGATCCGCTCCGTAAGTATTTTGGCCGCCGAGTTCGCGCCGGGAACATCAGCCCGGGCCATGAAGGACCCAAAATAAATCAAAATCAGAACAGAGACGATTCTCAAAAACTGAAACTTAAGCAACTTAATCCCTCAATAAATCTGAAAGTTTTCCGGCTATCGTTAGAACCCATAGGGAGTTGGATGTTCCCAGCCCTACCATCGCTTATTTAGTGCCACTTTCTCAGTTCACGCAGAATCAGGTCGGCGAAATGCCGTGGACTATTGATGTTTCTCATCACAATCGTGCCGCCGATTTCGCTGGCGTTGTCGACGATGATGTCGCCAAAGCCCAGGATGCGCTGCGGAATACTGGCCGAGACCGTGACATCCTGAATCTTGCTCAAGGGGATGTTGCGTGTGGTGCGGGCAATCAAACCGGTATCAATCTCCAGTTTCGAGTCGGTGACTGTATAGCGAACCGTATTCCGTCGCAGATGGTAGTAAGCCGGGATCAGCAGTAGCGCCAGCGCCACCGGAACTGATATGTACCACGGGATAGTGGCCCACGCTAAGAGCGCGACCAGCCCGATTGCCCCCAGCACTGCCAGCACGTATCCGGCTTTGACAAAGAGCAGCGTCGGCCGCACCGTGAAGATTGTATTTTCCAGATCGCCGGCGTCATCCGCATGAGTCATTACACCGGACTGCACCCGGGCAATCCTTGTCGCCTCAGGGTCCGCAGCCGGCGAGCCGCAGTTCGAACAAAACCTTACACCTGGAGCCACGTAAGAACCACAGTTGGAACAGTGCATTAGATTTACCCTCAGTCAGATTATACGTAAATGCAACGGTATGAACGAATCAACGCCGGTTGGTGGTTTCTTAATTTTCCTCGGCGACTTCGTTTCTTTGCGGTCTCACACTGGAAACCGCTCTTTGGAATTGTCCGTTTAGATAGGGCACTTGTGCCCCGCGCTCGGGACCGCGGACAAGTCCGCTATCTAAACGGAGACGGGGAATGAATCGTTTCCCGAAATTAATGAACTGCAAAATAAGAGAGGCGGGCCCTTCGGTAAAGAGCCCGCCTGCAAGATTCCTTCAATTTGAAAGTTGTTATTGGCTAACTAACTGCAGCCGCCCATCTGCCAGACGTACAGCAGAAACGCTGCGTTCATACATCGTCAGGGGCACGGACTCCTTGTTGCGCATGGCAGCGAGTTGCCTGGTTGATAATCGATTTGCGCTTTGAGCGGTCAGCGGATCACGCATCAACGCATAGCGCTGGCCAATTCGTCGCACGTACTCCTTTGTCTCGCTATAAGGAGGCACACGGTAACCGTACTTCATCACTGCACCTTCGCCGGCGTTGTATCCGGCGAGCGCGAGATCGACGTCCCCATCGAAGGTATCAAGCAGGAACCGCATGTAGCGGGCGCCGCCTTCGATATTTTGGCGCGGATCAAAAATGTTCGCGACCCCGTAACGAGCGGCTGTTCCAGGCATCAACTGCATCAACCCACGCGCACCTTTCGGCGAGACGGCGTGGCGCTTGAATGTCGATTCCTGGTGCATGATTGCGTAAAGCAGGACCGGATCGACTCCATTACGCGTTCCGGATTCCACGATGAAAGTGTCTACACCGCTATCACCAGTGGTAAAGCCATCAAGCGACCGGCTGATGGACATGCTCGTCAACCGGGTCAGCGGCGCCGCATTCATGTTGGCGAACGGCTCGGCCGAGTTCTTTGATTTACCGGATCTCAAGGTTCGCTTCGCCGGTGGTTGCGGCGGTTTCTCGATTCGTACGCCACTGGCAAAATCAAAGTTGTCGAAGCGATATGAGACGTCTGTCTGGGCCATGGCAGCCACAGCCGAGGTGAGTATGAAGAGAAGACTAAAGACGAGAATCTTCATCGAGGAATCCTTTTGGATCGACGTTTTCCCAGTGGGATGAGTCAGCCCCGGGGACAAGAAACAGGCAGGAACGAAATCTGAAAACTGTGTGTTCGTCGGAAACTAAACGATTGGCCTTGCGTAAGGCCAAACAAAGATTAACACAGCCAGGCTTGATTGAACAAGCGGCTTCTGGCAAGAGAAAATCTGAAAAGTTCTGAAAAGTTCCCCTGGTCAAAGCGGTGAGCCGTGGACCACAAGAGTTCAAAGAGAGAGCTTGCGGTACTGGTGCAGTTTGGTCTGCAAGAGTATCTCATTCACACCGTGGCTTCAGCTCGGTGGTCAACACGCGTTTTTTGAAATGCTGGAACCGTTTGAACGGTTTTCCCTGGCGCACGGGAGCTGGAAGCCGTTGAAACGGCTATCCCAGTCAGACGTCAGTTGATCACCGGGGTGAAGCCACGGTGTGAATGAAAGACCCAAATTGAACAAGTACCAAGGCGCTGCGCGGATAGCGTGTTAAGCCAACAAAGGGTATCCTTTGGAATCCCGAAAAGGCGAACGGTTAGCTGGTTGACAGCAGTAGTATGATACGTGAACCTTTCACGAAGCCACCATCTATTAAACCGACGCACCCCGGTGCGGCTTAATGTCCGAGGATATGACTATGAAAAAACTTCTTGCCGCGTTGCTCTCGATTTTCTTTGCTTTTTCGATTGTGGTGGCGACGCAAAACTCCAACTCATCAACTGCCAGGACTGACGTCAACCCAACGGCGCCCCGAAAAGTGATTTTTCGGGCAACACAAGATCAAATCAAGCAGGCACAGGCGATTATTAAGCAGCGGGGCTTTTATGCCGGTGAGGAAACCGGAGCGCTTGACCCCAATACGCGTACCGGCTTGAAAAAGTATCAAGCGGCGGAAGGATTAAGAGCCACGGGCACACTCAACAAATTAACCTTGCAAAAGATGGCCATCGCCCTGACCGACAAACAGAAGGCCATGTAACCGGCGTTTTCTACAGCAACGAACGCGGGCTTTGAGGCTAGATCATCGGCTTCATTTCGCCGACATACTTATCCAGGTTCGCGATGCTGCGCAAGACAACCGTCATTGCCGCATCCGGGAAACCGGATTCGAGGGTGAAAGTGTATCCGGAAAACACGTCGGCGCCCTCGTCGATGCCCCAAAAGAGAAAGTTCTTATCACTCAATCGCAGGAGTTGCCGCATCAGTCCTGCACCATTCCTCGCCTTGTCGACGTTCAGATAAGCGCCGCCGTAGTGTGGGTAAATGCGAAAGCCAATGGTCTGGTCGGCAGTCACTCCGATGACGATCTCCATGGCGTCCGCATTGGTCAAGCCCTCCTTCAGCACTCCGACGTAGTTGAAAGGCTGCTGTTCGCTGCGCTTGAATGAGACTTTGATCTTTGGACCAACTGTATCGAGCAGTTGTGCGAGCTGTTCTCTTGTTTTGATGCGAGCAGCCTCGTTGGCGGTTTGACTGAAGACATTAGGACTCAGTACGGTCACACTCGTGACAAATAGCAAGCCGATAAGAAAGCGTTTCATGATTGGTGAACCTCCACAGCGGGAATCATCTTTAATCGTCCGTCTTGTAAGCGAAGCTCTGATCGAAGTCAAGATCGACAAAGGGAAATCCTCTGCGTGGTGCTAGCTAATAGCGAACGCTACAACTCAGCTTCGACCATTCTGAGAGACTTCTTGCCTTAACCAACTTCTTGCGCGAAGATAGTTTCACCAAACCAAAGAATCAAATTCTGGTCGTGGCCTCTGGGCTGGAGCGGGAGAAGCGAGGAATGTCGTCAGTGAAGCGAGTAGGTGTGTTGACCGGTGGCGGAGACGCGCCGGGCCTGAACCCGGCCATCAAGGGCCTGGTTTACAGAGGCTCTGAACTTGGTCTGCAGGTCATCGGACTATTCGATGGGTGGCGCAGTCTGATCAATCCGCTGCCGGAAACATTATCGTTGGACCGCGATGCAGTAAGGCGCTGGGATCGGGACGGCGGCACGAACCTCGGTTCTTCGCGCACCAATCCCTTTCGCGTAACTATTGAAAACGGAGAACGCGTCGACCGCTCGCGCGAGGTGTTGGACAACATAGCCACGCTCAAGCTTGATGCAATCGTCGCCTGTGGCGGTGAGGATACGCTGGGTGTAGCCGCGGGTTTGGTGGAACTGGGTGTGCCGGTTGTCGGTGTGCCGAAGACGATTGACAAGGACCTTGCCGGTACGGACTACACGCTGGGCTTTGATACGGCGCTCCGAAACGTGACTGAGATAATCGAACGTTCGCGCACGCCCGCGGGCTCGCATGGTTGGGTTCAGGTGATCGAAGTGATGGGTCGCCATGCCGGACATCTTGCCTTGTGGTCCGGAGTCGCGGGACAAGCGCACTTGATTCTGATCCCGGAACATCCATTTAGCTATGACAAAGTGTTTCGCCTCTTGCGAGAGCGTCTGGGCGATACCCATCTAACTCACGGGCCTTCACGCCGGCCCAGGTACTCGGTGATCGTTATTTCTGAAGGCGCCTTTGCCGAAGACGGCGACATGGTCACGCTTGACGATCATCAGGATGCTTTTGGTCATGCGCGTCTGGGCGGCATCGGTGAAGTACTGGCAAACCGAATCAAGCGGGAGACTCAATACGAAGCGCGGGCGGTGATGCTCGGGCATCCACAACGCGGCGGTGTGCCGACTCCGATTGATCGAATCATGGGACTGATGTTTGGCGCTCGCGCCGCGGATGCGGTCGCCGACGGCCATTTTGGCAAGCTCGTTTCCGCGCGTGGTGTCGCGCCGGCCTGCGACCTCTCGCTGGTTGACCTGGCTGAGGTCCAGGGCAAACTCAATAACGTCGACGTAGAGCGGTATTACGATACCGAGCGCTACCACATAAAGCACATGGGGATGAACTTGTGAGCACCCTCAACGCCTTAGTCGACAATTCCGAAATCAACTCGGACACGTCCACTGTCGTTGCGCGCCAACAATGCATCGAGCCGCAGTGCGGCGCAAGTTATGAAATCAATGAACGGCTCTATGTTTGCCCGCGTTGTGGGGGCTTGCTTGATGTGGAAAAGCATTGGGAGCGATTGCCCAGTGCGGACACTCTGCGCGAGCTCTGGCGGGCGCGTCTTTCCGCAAACGATTCCAAAGATCGCAGCGGCGTCTGGCGCTACCGCGAGTTGCTTCCCTTCGCGGAAGACGTAGAGATTGTTTCGCTCGCCGAGGGAAACACGCCGCTTTATGAGGCGGCGCGGTCCGCGGCTTATTGCGGACTTTCGGCCTTGCAGCTCAAGCATCAGGGCTGCAATCCCACCGGCTCTTTCAAAGACACAGGCATGACCACGGCCATCACGCAGGCGCGCATTCTCGGCGCGCGCGTTGTGGTCTGCGCCAGCACCGGGAACACTTCGGCGAGCCTGGCCGCCTACGCAGCGCGCGCGGACCTTGCCTGTGCGATCCTGGTGCCGCGCGGGCAGGTGAGTCACGCAAAGCTGGCCCAGAGTCTTGATTACGGAGCGACGGTGCTCGAGCTCGAAGGTAATTTCGACGACGCAATGCGAGTCGTTCGGGAACTGGCTGAAGACGAGTCGATCTATTTGGTGAACTCAATCAATCCGTTTCGACTTGAGGGGCAGAAAACCGTGGCCGCCGAACTGCTGCAACAACTCGATTGGGAAGTGCCCGACCATGTCGTCGTTCCCGGTGGCAATCTGGGAAACAGCTCGGCCTTCGGCAAAGGTTTCAAGGAGCTGCAACAGCTCGGCCTGATTGATCGCCTGCCCCAATTGACGGTGGTTCAGGCTGAAGGCGCGGCGCCTTTCGCCCGTCTCTTCTCCCGGCAGAAAGACGCTTTGTTCAATGAATCAATTCCGGCAGAGTGCGCCACAGTCGAGCACCCGCGCACGCTGGCGTCGGCGATAAAGATCGGAGCGCCCGTCTCCTGGCCCAAGGCGTGGCGAGCTTTGAGGTGGACCGGTGGGCGAGTGTTGAGCGTCAGCGAGCAGGAGATCGCCGACGCCAAGGCGATGATCGGACGCGACGGTATCGGTTGTGAACCGGCCTCGGCCACGACTGTAGCCGGCATCAAGCGGCTAGTCGCCGACAAAGTGATTCGACCCGGAGAGAAGGTCGTGGCGATTCTGACGGGCCACCTGTTGAAAGATACTGACTACGTCGTGAACTATCACAGCGACAACCTCTATCTGCAGGACGACGTTGACCAACCACAAGAACGAACGCACGTCGCAGGCACGTTTGCTAATCATCCTGTCCGCGTCGAGGCCAAAAGCGATCTGATCAAGACGACGATCGCGAGGCTGCAAAGGGGACCGTAGAGACTTAATTTCCGTTTAGAGGCTGCTGAAAAAGAAGGTGCATAGATCAAAGAATCCTGCGCGATCCACGAAGTCACACGAACGAACACGAAATAACACTAAGAAAACCGCGACTCTTTCGTGTGACTTCGTGCTGCTTCGTGTAATTTCGTGGATCGTAATCACTTTTTCAGCAGCAGCTCGAGCTCGATTTAAGGCGACGCCAAAGCGAGAGCAAATTTGAGGCGAACAAATGTCTCTGGCAAGTAAAGCGGCATCGAGGACTGAGCGCTCTGAGAAAAATCAGGCGGTTGAGGTTCGCCTCCCTGCCTCGACTTCGAATCTCGGCGCCGGCTTTGACTGCTTTGGGCTGGCGCTGCAGCTCTATCTGACGGTGCGCGCGACTGTTGATTTGAAGTCCAGGGTGAAATGCCGGATGCACATACGTGGTGGTAAGCACAATGCTTCTCTGCCGCGCAACGCCGAGAATCTAATCTACCGATCGTTAAAGTATGTGGCCGCACGCGAGGCGGCGGTGCTGCCGCCTTTGCATCTCGCAGTGCACAACGAGGTTCCGGTGGGCCGTGGCCTGGGGAGCAGCGCCACCGCAATCGTCGCCGGCATCAAACTGTTCGAACTGCTCTACGACGTGGAACTAGCGAACGAGAAGGTCCTGCAATATGCGACTGAGTTCGAGAGCCACGCGGACAATGTGGCTGCTACTCTGCTCGGCGGCTTCGTCGTCACCTGCAACTCGCGGGAAGGCATCATCGCCATCAAGCGAACGTGGCCCTCAGAAGTCAAGATCGTAGTCGTCTCTCCGGAACTGCATCTGGAAACAAAGCTGGCGCGCGCCGCGCTGCCGAGCCGAGTCTATCACGCCGACGGCGTCTTTAATCTGCAGCGGGCCGCTTTGTTCAATGCAGCCATATTCGAGCAGCGTTACGATCTTTTATGGGAGGCAATGCAGGATCGATTGCATCAACAGCGGCGGTCAAGTTTGGTTCCCGGGTTGGCGGAAACACTAGCGATTCCCAAACAGCCGGGACTGCTCGGGATCGCATTGAGCGGCGGCGGTCCAAGCGTGCTGGCACTGGCGCAGGATCACTTCGAAGAAATCGGCGCAGCGCTGGCGCGGGGTTTCGAACGCCAGGGGATCAAGACCAGGGTGCGCCAGCTCGAGATTGATACTGCCGGTTGCCAGGGTCGCGTCCTGCGGGGAGGCTAGTGTACTGCGTGGAGGCTAGTGTACTGCGTCTTGGGAAAGCCCTCCCTTACGGTCGGGCTTCTGCTTGGTTCGGTCGCAAAAGCCGCTGAAGTCCAAACCAAGCAGAAGCCCGCGCGTTAGCAAGGGCTGTCGGGTGCCAGCGAGGTCCCTAACAGAGCTCGAACCGCCGCTGCACATCCGGGCGGCACAGCCGCGAAACTCGGGCTACTCACCGACGCCCCACGTAATCCTTGATTAAGTCGCTCCGAAAAAAGCCACACTCACGACTTCTCACTAGCGGTCAGCAGCTTCACCACGCGAAACACCGGATAGCTCGTTGCGAGCAGCAAGATCGCATAGATGCTGTCTCGGGAACCGCTACTAAGATCGCTGGCCACCGCTCCCAGCAAGAATGTTACCGATCCGATCAACGCGAGACCCGTGGTCCATGGGTACCCCCAGGTGCTGTAAGGCCGATCCTTCAGCGGTTCTCGCCGGCGCAAAACGAACACTGAAATAAAAGAGAGTGTGTAATTGGCGACAAAGAAGAATGCCAGGACTGAGATCACTTTGCTAAAAGTCTTGCCAAACACAATGAATAGCAAGGCAACCGCCGCACTCATCAATAACGCAACCGTTGGTGTGCCTCCCTTGTTGACGGTCGCTGCTTGCCTTGAAAACAAGCCGTCACGGCTCATCGCAAACAACACGCGCGAGGCCATCAGAGTATTGGCGTTGACGCCGCTCAGCATCGACAGAATGGTCAACGAGCGAAAGATCGGATCACCATACCTGCCAAAGATCGTCTGCGCGGCCACACCCGCGGCAAACTCCTGACCCGCGATCGTCGTAATCGGCAGCACATAGAGCAGCGCCAGATTGACGAGCAGGTAAATGCCGATGACCAATAGCACGCCGCCAAACATAGAGCGCGGAATGTCGCGGCCGGGGTCTTTTACTTCTTCGGAAAAGTAGATCACGCCGGTCCAGCCGTCATAGGTGTAGATCACGGACTGAAGCGAAAGGATCACCGCCACCAGCAGCGCCTTGCCAGCGGCAATATGCACTGCGGCCTGAGGAGGGGCCGTGGCCGATCCTTTGCCGCTCAGGATGAAAGCGGCAGCGATCAGCGCCAGAAAGGCCAGCGTTTTTAGCAAGCTGGTGACGTTCTGTATGCCGCTGCCCAGCACTATGCCGCGCCATTGGAGGATCGCAAAAAAGATCGCGACAGCAGAGGCAATCGTCAGGGTTTGACCAGCGAGCCCGGGAAATAGGCCGCCCGAAAAATCACCGATGACGATGGCAATCAGGGATATGGTGCCACAGGTCGAAATCCAATCGCTCCAGCCAACAATGAAGCCGGCATACTCGCCGAGGGCGTAGCGGGCAAACACATACTGACCACCGGAGCGCGGGATCATCGCGCCGAGTTCGGCAATCGAAAGCGAACCGAGTAATGCGTACAAACCGCCGGCAATCCAGACACTGAGAAAGAGCCAGACATTTGGCAGGTGCCCGGCAATTTCTCCCGGCGCCCGAAAAATGCCCGCGCCGATTGTGTTGCCGATGATCACTGCGAGGCCAAAGCCAACGCCGAGTACTCTTAGAAGGCGGCCTCGTTGTTCAGCGGGCGAGATGGAAGTGGGTGTGTCTGGCAATGATTTGCGGCTCCGCCGCGATTATTTGCCTGCGGCTTTGCGCGGTGTTTCGCTTGCGGCTCCACCTCGGTCATTCGCCTGCGGCTTTGCGCGGTGTTTTGCTTGCGGCTCGACCGCGGTCATTCGCTTGCGGCTCTGCCGCTCTCCAGTGCGGTGAGGCTCTGCCTCACCGTCGTTGCTACTCTTCGTTTTGCGGCTACGCCGCCGACGTGTCGTGCCGAGATTGGCGGCGTAGCCGCGCAGATCACTTGAGCCGATCGGTAAGGCAGAGCCTTACCGCACTGGAGGGCGGCTGAGCCGCTATGGAACCAGGCTCAACTCTCAACATGTCATTCTTCAATTCCCGCTTTCAAATCCGCATGAAGCAGCCGATGGAACAGATGCTCTCCAGCCTCGCGGCGCACTGATAAGCGGCCCGCCTGATACGCGCGCGAATTCAAGCCGCGTTGCACCGACTTGCAGATCGACACATCTTCGTCCTGAATGCGTTGGCCGACATCGACGCTGGCCCGATTGAGTTCACGAGCTGAGTCAGAAACATCAGGGAAGTAAAAATCGAAAATGACTTCAGTGCGGTCGACGCCGCGCGGAATAACGAGGTTCGTGTCCATCACCCCATCGTAGTAATTGATCATGAAGTTCGGATAGATCCAGTAATAGAACGCCCGCTCGCCTTTGCGCACCGCGCCGGTTTGCGGTTCGGCGCCCTCGCTGACCATGGGGCTCGATTGCAGACAAGAGTGCTCGCCGTTTTCGATCAGGTAGTTGCTGTAATCCAGCACGCTGTCCAGACCTTTGTGCAGGTAGGGAATGTGATAGCCGCCATCGAGATAGTTGTCGACAAAGACTTTCCAATTACAATCGAAGCTGTAGTGACGGCGCTCCGACCAATGCAGGTTTTCCAGCCCGAGCGAGCGAATCTGATTGATCAACTCAGGGCCGAGAAAACTTTCAAGCAGCGCGGGCGCCTCGGTCGATGACGACTCCGCCGCCTGACCGACGGATGGTCTTCGACCTTCCGAAACTTCAGCTCTCAAATCAGAGTTACGCACCGCATCAAGTCTGACGAAAACCCAGTTCTCCCAGACGGCCGTGTCTACCGGCGCCAGACCATTTGCTCCTCGATTGAAATTGCAGACGCCGGCAAAGTCTGGTGTTCCTTTCAACTCGCCCGCGAGCGAATAGGTCCAACCATGATATGGACAACGGAGCTGCGCGGCGCTTCCCGACGCCTCCGTCATTACCGCCGCCGCATGATGCCGGCAAACATTGAAGAAGCCGCGCAGGACGCCGTCATTACCCCGAACAATGACCAGCGGCTCGCCGGCAATCTCAGCGGTGATGTAGCGGCCGGGCTCACTCAACTGATCGACGCGCCCCACTAGTTGCCACGAACGCCCAAAGACGGTCTGCAATTCCAGGTTATAGAGCTCGAGATCCGTGTACCAGGGCGCGGGGATCGTCCATGCCTCGGCCAGCGGTGCGCTGGGGTCGTAAAGGTTAACGGTGTCGCTTAAAGAGTATTTCAAATCGCCGTTTCAAGGTTTGAGTTTGCTTTGTTCCGCGGCTGCCGCCAAGCGTAATACTCAGCTATGACGTTTAGATAGCGGACTTATCCGCCTGCCGCAGCGAGGGGCACAAGTGCCCTGTCTAAACGGGTCGGGAAATCCTAACGTGCTTAAATTGGCTGACAGCTTGTTCCCAATCACAGAACCGGAGTTGCGGTCTTTCGCTTGGGATTGAAAAACGGCGTCTTCACCACCGTTGCGCTCACCCGGTGGCGCACGGCTTCGACCGTGATCTCAAACTGCAAACGGGTGCCGGGATTTGTGTGACCCCGTTTGATAGTCGCCAGCGCAATCATCCTTTTCAAGATCGGTGACCAGGTACTCGATGTGGCCTTACCAACTTGCGCCCCGTCTTTGAAAACGGGCACGGCGACTCGCGAAGCAATCGGTGAAACCGACGGCGGCAGACCGACGTTTTCGTAAAGCTCTTCGACTTCAGTCCAGTCAATCTCGAGACCGACAATCTCGCGTGTATGACCCCGTTTCTTTTCCTCGAGCAGAGCTGTCTGGCCCACGAACCGATTCTTATCGAGACTGACCAGACGGCCTAGTCCCATTTCGTAGGGCGAATATTTCTGTTCATCGATCAGCGCCTTTTTACAACTGTTAAAGTCGACGTCGATCAGCAGCAAGCCTGCTTCAATGCGCGCCACGTCGAGCGCCAGCATTCCCGCCGGGTGAATGTCGAAGGCCTGGCCTGCTTTCATCAATGCATCCCAGATCGTGATCGCACGGTCCGACGCGACCCAGATCTCATAACCAAGATCGCCCGTGTACCCGGTGCGTGAAATCTCAACCGGCACTCCGGCGATCGTGGCGCTGGTGACGCGAAAATACTTAAGCTGCTCGATCTCCGCGTTCTCGACGACTTGTTTCAGTAGGCGTCCGGATGTCGGTCCCTGCAGTGCAAGCGCGGACACGGTTTCGGAAATATCCTCGATCTGCACTTCAAGCCCAACAGCGTTCTGAGTAAACCAGCGCAGGCTGGGATCGGCTGCGGTCCAGCGATAAGTATTCTCTTCCAGCCGCGACACCGTGCCGTCATCAATCACCTGGCCCAGCTCGTCGCACCAGGGCGTATAGACCACCTGGCCCACCGTCACCTTGCGCAGGTCGCGTGTGATCACCCGATCGACCAGACGGGTGGCATCTTTCCCGGTCAGTCGATATTTGTAGAGCGGTGAAATATCGATCAGGGCCGCAGCGTTACGAATCGCGTTGTATTCGTGTTCGTGGTGCGCCTCGTACGAGCTGACTGCGTAATAGCCGGACCACTCGCGATAGTTCAGGCTTTCGCAAAGCGGAAAAGTGCGTTCGTGAAAAGCAGTTCCAATGGGCATGTCAGTGGCTTTGTCTGTAACGCAAGCTGTAGGACCACCCCAGCCGAGATGCTCGGCTGGGACCCCGGGCTTGCGCGTCACGTTGAACGCCGGCCAAGCAACAGCGCAAGCTAACAGCTTGCGTTACATCTGGATTTCAGGCGAGCGATTATAGGTAGGTCGACGCCCTCTCAGCAAATACTGCAGGAGGAATCAATTAAACTCGTCGTCCTCATTCGGAGCGCTTATCTCCTGAGCCACGAGTTCCCGCCAGGTGTTCATCTCTTCCGCCGTTGCGCCCAGCGTTTTCAGAGCCTCACTAACTGCGCCGGAGTCACTCTTCAATTCCGGAAAGCTCAACAGTAGCATCGCAATGTCCCGCCAATCGGTACCGCCTTTCGGCTGGCCTTGTCGCGAATGATATGAACTCACTTTGCTCGCGATGAGTTCAGGGGGCGGCAGCACCTGAATATCTTCAACTGTTTGTGATCTTGGCAACGATTCGACGGGCCGCACGTCAACCAAGTGTCGATTCCCGCTCTTCTGCATTTGATAGATACGGTAACCCAACCCCTGGCAAACTGTCCGTATCCGAGCGGCAATGTGAAAACGCTCGCTCAGATACTGCCGCAGTTCTTCCGCGAACTCGAAACCCCGCGTTGACATGATGTCGATAGCCTGCGTCATGCGTGGTTCTGGAACGTAAGCATTCACGGCCGTAGCGCCAAACACAACTACATCATCGCGCCCGCGCAAAAACTCGAGCACGGCATCGTGAATCGTTGCTAGTGGCAGCGGTTCGCGCATCGCAAACTCTTGAAATGTGAGTGCGCCAGCATTAAGCATTGGCCAAATCATACGCCCGCAGGGGTGCTCTTCCCAAGTATTTCTTGATCCATAAGACCTGATAAGCCCAATTGTCATAGTGGTGCCATTCCAAGTATGCTATCGAGTCTTCAGCGCGCTGCAATACCGATACAAAACATGAACAACAAATACGACGTCGTGATCATCGGCGGTGGCCACAACGGTCTGGTTAACGCCGCCTATCTCGCGAAGGCAGGCCGGCGGGTGCTGGTGCTCGAGCGGCGCCACGTGCTGGGCGGCGCAGCCGTTACGGAAGAAGTCTTTCCCGGCTTCAAGTACTCAGTCTGCTCGTATGTAGTTTCACTTCTTCGTCCAGAAATCATTCGCGACCTTGATCTGCCGCGCCACGGCCTGGAGATTCTGCCGCTCGACGGCACGTTTACGCCGATGCTCGATGGCGACTATCTCTGGCGCATGAACGATCACGCAAAAACACGACGCGAGATCGCGCGCCATTCAAAGCTGGATGCCGAAGCTTATGACGAGTACGGCAAGGCAATGATCGAGATGGCCCACTTCGTCAAGCCTGTAATGAGCATGACGCCGCCCGATCCGACTTCTTTGAAAGTCAAAGGGCTGATGGATCTGCTGTTCATGGGGCGGCGTTTTCAGAAACTGCCGGCCGAAGACAAATACAACCAGGTGCAATTGATGACGATGAGCGCCGTCGACTTTCTCGATCAGTGGTTCGAAACCGACGTGCTCAAAGCGACGATGTCGGCCTCGGGCATCATCGGCACTTTTCTCGGCGTGCGCTCGCCGGGTACGGCTTACGTGCTGTTGCATCATTACATGGGCGAGATTGACGGGGCCTTTCGTTCGTGGGGTCTGTCGCGCGGCGGCACCGGGGCGATCTCGAACGCGATTGGCGACGCGGCGCGTGAGGCCGGTGCGGAGATTCGCACTGAGGCGCCCATCGAAAAGATCCTGTTGAAGAATGGCGCGGCAAAGGGCGTCGTGCTCAAAAACGGCGATGAGATCCATGCAGACGTTGTTTCTTCGAGCGTCGATCCGCGTCTGACTTTCATGAAAATGATTGGCGCCGAAAACCTGCCCGAGGATTTTGTCGAAGACATCAAACGTTACAAGTACCGCGGCTCGTCAGGCAAAGTGAACATGGCGCTCGATGGTCTGCCGAATCTGAAATCGTTGCCGGGCACTGGTCCGCATTTGCGCGGCGCGATCTCGATTTCGCCGAGCGTCGATTACATGGAACGCGCTTACGACGATGCCAAATACGGCCGCTTTTCTCGCCGTCCATATATCGACATCGTGATCCCGAGTCTGACTGATCCGTCCGTGGCTCCGCCGGGTAAACACGTCATGTCATGTTTTGTTCAGTACGCGCCGTACAACTTGAAAGAAGGTACCTGGGATGAAAAGCGCGAAGAGTTTGGCGACACCGTCGTCAACACCATCGCCGAGCACGCGCCGAATATCAAGGACCTGATTCTGCATCGACAGGTGGTGACGCCGCTCGATCTCGAACGCGAGTTTGGTCTCTCTGAGGGCAATATTTTTCAGGGTGAACTGACACTCGAACAACTTTTCTTTCTGCGGCCGGCGCCGGGTTGGGCGCAATACCGCACGCCGATTCGTAATCTCTACATGTGCGGCTCAGCGACGCATCCGGGCGGCGGCATCATGGGAGCCTCGGGAAGAAATGGCGCGCTGCAGATTCTGAAAGACTTCAAACGCGGGAAGGTTTGAGATAAAGAGACATTAGCCAGGGACACTAATTGCCTGCGTCGCCTCGTTATGACGGCTCTGCCGCTCTCCAGTGCGGTAAGGCTGTGCCTTACCGAGGATGAGCTTTTTACTTTCGCGGCTGCGCCGCCATTGTGATTTTCCATAACAAGCGCTTTGCGATCAGTTATCAGATTGGCGGCGTAGCCGCAGGTAGAGATGTCAGCTTTTCGGTAAGGCAGAGCCTTACCGCACTGGAGAGCGGCAGAGCCGCAAAACCGGCATTGCCAATAGTGAGTTGGAAAATCCAGAACGGAATTCATTAACAATCAGTTGCCACAGACATACGACATCATCATCATCGGGGGCGGCCACAATGGTTTGGTCGCATCCTGGTATCTGGCCAAGGCCGGCTTGAAAACGCTGGTGCTCGAGCGCCGCGAGATAGTTGGCGGCGCCGCGATCACTGAAGGCCTGCACCCTGGTTTTCATTGTTCGACGCTGGCCCACGCAGTTGGCCCATTGCTGCCGCAGGTACTCAAGGACTTACAACTCCAAAGTCACGGACTCGAGTTGATCGAAGCTCCGGTGCGCGTGACTGCGCTGCATCCGGACGGACATGCCATCTCGATCTACACTGATACCGCAAAGACAGTCAGCGAGCTAAAACAGCTTTCGCCTCATGACGCCGCCAGCTACCCGGAATTCGAAGCATGCATGACGCGGCTGGGCCGGATGCTGGCGCCGCTTCTGTCGATGACTCCGCCGGCGATTGAGAAGCCGACGCCAGGCGAACTGTGGAATCTCGGCAAGCTCGGTCTCAAGTTTCGCGGCCTCGGCAAGAAAGACTCTTTTCGTCTGCTGCGTTGGGGACCGATGGCCGTGGCCGATCTTGTCGCGGAGTGGTTTGAAGCGGAACTGATGCGCGCCACGGTTGCCGCGCGCGGGATCTACGGCGCTTTCGCCGGGCCCTGGTCCGCGGGTACCAGCACCGCCCTGCTTTGGCAGGCAGCGCTCGGCGGCCAGGCACTTGCTCCGGCGTCGTTCGTCAAAGGCGGCCTGGGTGCGCTCTCGCAGGCATTGGGACGCGCCGCAGTCGAGGCCGGCGTTGAAGTGCGCACAGCCGCTGAAGTGGCGGAGATTAAGATCAACGAAGGCAAAGCGGCCGGAGTCGTCCTGGCGAGCGGCGACGAAATTACCGCGCGCGCCGTCGTTTCGAACGCCGATCCGCGCACGACTTTTCTCAAGCTCGTCGACGCAGTCAATTTCGATCCGAACTTTTTGGGCAAGGTCAGAAACTATCGATCGCTTGGTGCAGTGGCCAAAGTCAATTTGGCGCTCTCAGCGTTGCCACGGTTCTCGGCGATCAGCGGCACAGACGCCGGCGAAAGGCTTTCGGGGCGTATCCACATCGGCCCGGAAATCGACTATCTCGAACGGGCCTTTGATGCGGCAAAGTATGGAGACTATTCGCCGCGTCCGTATCTGGATATTACGATTCCGACGCTTTTGGATTCGTCGCTTGCGCCGCAGGGCGCGCACGTGATGTCCATCAACGTGCAGTTCGCCCCTTACAAATTGAAAGAGGGCGATTGGAATTCGCGGCGCGAAGAGCTGGGCGATACGGTCGTCGATGTGCTGAGCGAGTACGCGCCGAACCTGAAGGAATTGATCGTGCGGCGGCAGGTGATTACGCCGCTCGATCTCGAACAGGAGTACGGGCTCAATGGCGGTCACATCCTTCACGGCGAGCAGACACTCGATCAGTTTTTTGTCTTTCGCCCGCTGATTGGATGGGCTCAATATCGTACGCCGATTCCGGGTCTGTACCTTTGCGGCGCTGGCACGCATCCTGGTGGCGGTGTGACCGGCGGACCGGGCGCGAATGCGAGCCGTGAGATTGTGAAGGACTTCAAAGGGTCACGCAATTGATGTTATGGGCTGCTCCATTCACGCAAAATTTATGTGCGGACAAAAACATTGCGAAATCTTTGCCTACATATCGATCGATAGGTTAAGGTAATGGACGTGAGAACCTTTAAGAGCCTTGATGAATACATTGATGCAGCGGTGGCCACTGCTCGATTTGAAAGAATTGAGGGGGGAAACAAGATATATGCTGACGTACCTGGTTTCCGAGGTGTTTGGGCTCAAGGCCGTACGCGCCCAGAAGCAGTAAGAGAGTTACGTGACGTTTTGAATGGCTGGATTGAACTCCAACTAGAAAGAGGTGAGGAGTTACCGAAAGTTAAGGGGGCAAAGTTCGATGCGCTCACTTTTGCTTAGCGCACGCTTAGCCATTCCCGCCTTGATATTCCTGCCTGACGTAGGATTCTAGACAACAAATCCACCGAGATATCCTCCCGATGAGGATTGGGAATCTTAAGTGGAGGTCGTCCGTCTTTCATCATGAACGGATGATCACTCCGTCGGCCCGCTCCACCCTAGCCTTCGCAGGCGCGAGATCAATGCTGGTTGAGATATTGGGTTTAAGCGCACGACTTTTAGGACTCTCCTGTCGTGGCGCTGTCATTCTTCTCGGTGGCAAATTGATCCGCATCAGCGAGTTCAATTGAGTCGATTACATGCAACTGCACAGCCAGCCAGTTCTGGATGCGCTTCAATTCGGCCCCAGTAATAATTGGCGGCGCTTGGATTACTACTCGCCGGCTCCTCTTCGCATCGAGCGTCAGATAATGCGACTCGGACTCATCGGATGAAGCATGGACCGTCGACGATGTTTTCACAGGCGCTATATCGTTACGGGACCGTTCTGAGCTTGCTCGAACCAGCAACGCCTCATCAGAAGTGGCACCCAATGTGCCGTCGGCCTTTACCAATCCGGCGCTTTTGACGGTTCGCACAAAGACGTCAGCGCAGTTGTTCGCCGCCTCAGCTGCGAGATCAAACTCGCGCTCGATGGAGTTTCTCAGAATATCCGAAGGCGGAAGGCGCTTTCCGGAGAACCGTTCAATAAGGCCCTTGTACCCGAGTACGTTATTTACAGCGGTTGACAAGGCGTGCCGCTTCGACTCTTCATCTACGGGCTTAAAATAGTCTAATGCTAACTTAGTTAGATTCACTCCTTGAGTCGTGTCGATCAATCCGAATAGGCGCGCTGCTGCCATTCGACGATAGAATGGAGTTGAGGTCTGGGTTGCATATCCCAATCGTTTTGCAACTTCCTGTTGCGACAAAGTTTGAAGTCCGTCTGCTTCAATCTTGTCAACGAATCCCAGCACGCTATCGAGGTCAACCATCGGAAGTTCATTAGTCGAAGCCTTCTTGCCCTTTTTTTGCTCAGGCCGCAGTACCTCCGCCAGCTTGGACTGTTTTGTGTTCATGCGCGTATTACGCGCGTCAAAAACATAATGCAAGTGGAAAACGCGTACGCAAAACAGCGACACTTCCTGGTGGGTGATCTAGCGGTTTCCAGTGCTCGTTTCGCAGCAGCCTCAAAGTAGCGGCTCGGGGGTCGGTTTCATTTCACTGTTCCGCTCGCGTCATTGACTGCGACCGACACAAGTGAGATTGCATCCGACTCGCTCAGGACTAAGGTCTTTGCTATTCTTCAGCCGATTATGTTGAGGCACAGCACACCCAAACGCAGTTTCGCCAGCGACAACAACGCCGGTGTCCATCCAAAAATCCTGCGCGCAATCGAAACGGCCAATCGCGGACATGTGGTCGCCTACGGTGACGACCCGTACACCGAAGCGGCCGTCAGAAAGTTTCGCGAGCAACTCGGCCCGGACATCGATGTCTACTTTGTTTTCAGCGGCACCGGCGCGAACGTTCTCGGTTTGAAAGCGATCACCGAACCCTATCACGCGATCATCTGCGCCGACACCGCGCATATTAACGTCGACGAATGCGGCGCTCCCGAACGATTCACCGGCTGTAAGCTCCTGACCATCGCCACTCCAGACGGCAAGCTGCGTCCAGAACAGATCAAGCCGCTGCTGCACGGCATCGGAGTCGAGCATCACGTGCAGCCGCGGGTGATTTCGATCTCGCAGTCGACCGAGATGGGCACCGTCTACACGCCCGCGGAAATCCGGACGCTGGCCGACTTTGCGCACCGGCACAACTTGCTGCTGCACGTTGACGGCGCGCGCCTGGCTAATGCGGCCGCCGGTCTGAAAGCGAAGTTGCGTGAGTTAACCACCGACGCCGGCGTCGATGTGCTTTCTTTCGGCGGCACCAAGAGCGGCCTGATGTACGGCGAAGCGGTAGTGCTCTTCAACCAGAATCGCACGCCTGAGTTCAAGTACATACGCAAGCAGGGTTCGCATCTCGCTTCGAAGATGCGATTTATTTCGGCCCAGTTCGAGGCCCTGCTGACAAACAATCTCTGGAAGAAAAACGCCGCGCACGCGAACCGCATGGCCCGCATTTTGGCCAAAGGCCTGGACCGGATTCCGGCCATCGAGATCACACAGAAAGTCGAAGCCAACGGCGTCTTTGCCATCATCCCCAAGCGCTTCATTCCGCTTTTGCAAAAGGAATCTTTCTTCTACGTTTGGAACGAAGCAATCTCCGAAGTGCGCTTCATGACTTCGTTTGACACGACCGAGCAGGACATTAGAGAGTTTCTGGCGTTAGTGACGAAGACGGTGAGGTAATACCGGGTGGTAGCTTTCCTTCAGCCCGCTGCGCGGGTTTGGATGATCTTGATTAACTAATCGACCATCAACCCATGCTCAATTCCACTGAAGGGTTTCGCCTTTCACCTCAACAAACAAGCCTTTGGTCGCTGCAGCAAACAGCGGAAAAGACGTTTTGCGCTTTGTATGCGATCGAGTTGCAGGGAAAGCTCGAGCCTGACATTCTCCGGGCGGCCCTCGACCAGCTCGTCCAGCGGCATGAAATCCTGCGCACAGTTTTCCGGCGACCGACGGGGTTCAGAACACCGTTTCAAGTGGTGCTGGAAGACACGAAACCCTCCTGGCAAAAGTTTGATCTCAGCGGTTTGAGCGCTGATGAGCAACAAGTCGGAATCAAGAAGTGCCTTGACGAGGCGCGCTCAGCCCCGTTCGATCTTGAACAAGGACCAATGCTCCGCGTGGCGCTGGTCAAGCTCTCGCCTTTGCGCCACTTGCTAATAATTTCTCTGCCTGCGCTCTGCGCCGACTCACGAACGCTTACGAATATCGCCGGGGAACTTTGTCAGGCTTATCAGTCAGAAAGCCGCGGCGCCGAGTCGGGTGAGCCGATGCAGTACGCCGATTTTGCGGAGTGGCAGAATGAGTTGCTCGAGGCCACGGACGATCTGGCCAGAGAGGGGAAGCAGTATTGGCAAGAGCAGCACGCGTCATCTCCGGTGTTGCCGCTCGAGCGCAAGAGCGTGGCCAGCGGCGCAGACTTCAACATGTCGGCAGTATCGTTCACGCTCGACGCTGAGCTGCTGAAAAAGATCGAAGCGCTGGCTGGCGCTGAGGAAGTATCGCTGTCGACGGCGCTGTTTGCTTGCTGGCGCGGGCTGGTATGGCGTCTAAGCGGAGCAGCAGACTTCGTTTTGTTCGATGGCTTTGCCGGCCGAAAGTTTGCTGACTTGCAGGATGCGCTCGGCCCGTATGCCCGGCACCTGCCCGTTCACTGTGTGGGCGAAGACGTCGAGATTTCAGAGCTTGTGCGCACGACGCACAGCAAGCGACAAGCGGCCGATGAGTGGCAGGAGTATTTCGATCCGACTAATGGATCCTTCGCTCTCGATGAGGCGATCGCTTTTGAATTTGTCGAGCAACCGCAGGAATTCGCCGCCGCTGAGCCGGCGTTTTCCTTGTTCAAACTGAGTGTTAGCTCTGGTCCGTGGAAACTCAAGTTGACGCTCTTCCGCTCGGGCGACGCTCTCACGGGCGAACTGCAGTACGACGCGCAGAGATTCGCGGATGAGACGATCGAGCGTTTCGCGGGTTATTTCCAAAAAGTAGCACAGACTTCAGTCTGTGATTCGGAAGTAGCACAGACTTTAGTCTGTGATTCGGGGGAGACAGATAAAGCCAACGAAAAATCACAGACTGAAGTCTATGCTACTCGGATCGGGACCATCGATCTGCTGAGTGATGAAGAACGAGACCGCTTGCTGGTTGAATTCAATCAGACGACGGCTGTGTTCCCGACGGACAAATACATACACGAACTATTTGAAGATCAGGTTGCCAAAACACCTGAGGCCACGGCTCTTGTTTTCAACGATCAAGAGTTGACCTATGCGCAGTTGAACGCCCGCGCCAATCGCCTGGCGCATCTGCTGCGAAGCCACGGTCTGGCGCCAAATGATCGGGTCGGGCTTTGTACGGATCGCGGGGTCGAAATGATCGTCGGGTTGCTTGCGATTCTCAAGGCGGGCGGCGCGTACGTGCCGCTGAATCCGGAACACCCAAAGGAACGCCTGGCGTTGCAACTCGCGGAAAGCCAAGCCTCGCTACTCGTTACCGCCGCCGGAACGATTGATGAGGCACTTCAGTTTGGCGGCGAAACCCCCGGTGGAACTATCGACCTGCTGCTGCACGAGAGTCTGCTCGCAAATGAGCCGGACACCAATCCCGCGCCCGTGGCCACGCCGGCTAACCTGGTCTACGTGATTTACACTTCGGGCTCGACCGGCATTCCCAAAGGCGTGGCGGTCTCGCACGGGAACCTGGCGAACTACACCCAGTTTATTTTGCGGCGTCTGGCAGTTACTCAGCCGCTGCAATTCGCCAGCGTTTCGACCATCAGCGCCGACCTGGGCAACACCTGTATTTTTCCTTCGCTGGTCTCGGGCGGCTGTTTGCACCTCTTGAGTTATGAAGCGGCGATGTCCGGCGAGTTGTTTCGCGAGTACACGACGAAGCGGCCGATCGATGTACTCAAGATTGTGCCTTCGCATCTGAACGCGCTGCTCGCAGGCGATGCGGAGGGAAAGTTCCTGCCCGCGAGATATTTGATTTGTGGCGGTGAGGCGCTTTCCTGGGAGCTGGTCCATCGCCTTGGCCGGCTGAACCCCACCTGCCGGATCATCAATCATTACGGACCTACTGAGACGACAGTGGGTTCGCTTACCTACGACGTTGACAAAGATGAGCCGCAGCCCGATTCGCTAACAGTGCCCATCGGCAGGCCGATTGCGAACACGAGCGTCTTCGTGCTCGACAAGTATTTGCGCCCGACGCCCGCGGGTGTGGCCGGCGAACTGTTTATCGGCGGAGCCGGCGTCGCTCGCGGCTACCTGAATCAGCCGCTGGAGACAGCAGCACGCTTCGTGGCCGATCCTTTTACCAGTGAGCCCGGCGCGCGTCTTTATCGCACCGGCGATTTGGCGCGCTATCTGCCCGACGGCAATATCGAATTCCTCGGGCGGGTGGACCACCAGGTGAAAGTGCGCGGCTTCCGCGTCGAGTTAGGCGAGGTCGAGGCCGTGCTTGCCTCGCATCCGAACATCCAGCAACCCGTCGTCGTCGCTTTGAATACCGAGGGGAGCTCTCGAGAGCAGCGTCTGGTGGCTTACCTGGTCGCGTTGAATGCAAAGCCGCCGGCGACGGATGAATTGCGCAGTCTGCTCCGGCTCAAGCTGCCTGACTACATGGTGCCCGCGGCATTCGTGTTTTTGAAAACAATGCCGTTGACCGCCAACGGCAAGATAGACCGCGGCGCTTTGCCTGCCCCCGACGATCTGCGTCCCGAACTGGAAAAAGTTTTCGTCGCGCCGCGCACGGTGGTTGAAACAGAGCTGGCCGGGATCTGGGCCGGCTTGCTGAAAGTGAGTGAGGTCGGAGTCTATGACAACTTTTTCGATCTGGGTGGTCATTCACTGCTGGCCACCCAGGTCGTCTCGCGCATGCGGCAAACGTTCCAGGTTGAGATCTCGCTGCGCAGCCTGTTCGAATCCCCCACCGTGGCTGCTCTCGCCGCGCAGATTGAAAACGCCGCCGCCGATGAAACCGCCCAATTGCTGGCTGAACTTGAACAGCTTTCGGAAGAGGAAGCCGAGCTGCTGCTTAAACAGGAAGAACGAGACAAGTCAACTTAACAAAGGCAATGGTAGTGCCCTGGTTTGGTTTTGTAACGCAAGCTGTTAGCTTGCGCGCGCGTTGAATGCCAGTCAAATATCGCAAACTAACAGTTTGCGTTACAAATTAGGGCACTTGCCCTAACAAGAGAGCGGCGAAGTTGAATGGAAGACAGAATCCAACAAGCGTTGCGGCTAATCGAAAACAAGGATCAGGTGCGGATCGTTTACGCCTGCGAGTCAGGCAGTCGCGCCTGGGGCTTTCCTTCAGCAGACAGCGAAGACCACTGAAGAGCTGTTCGCTTCTTCTCCGCCTGAGTACCGAAAGGCGATCATCTTGCTGACCGACGGCGAAGACACCGCGAGTAAGAGAAAATTGCACGAGGCTATTGAGCAAGCGTTTGCGGCCAACGTCGCGATCTATGCCATTGGTATCGGTGAGAGATACAGATTCGGGATCGATGAGGGCGCATTGCGAAAGATATCCGAGCGAACCGGTGGGCGGGCCTTTATTCCCAAGAAGGCCGAAGGGCTCGAATCGATCTTTGCTGAGATACAAGCGGGACTGCGTGTTCAGTATCAGATCACTTACCAGTCGACGACAAATCAAGCGAAGACGCGTAGAGTGCGGCTGGAGTTTATCAATCCTGACTTGCAGCCAAAGGGCCTCAAAGTTCCGTTTCAAAGATTGAATCAACCAGGGGCGAAGTAGCTTACGGCAAACACGAGTGAACTCATCCGGCCAACTCCGCCGATAGCGATTTCCTTTTTCGCGCCAATGAATATTACAGTTTTGCGCTATGTCAAACGCGAAATAGTCGCGGTTGCTTTTTCATCCTTCATCCCTCATCCTTCATCCTTACGATGAGCCAGCCACTTTTCGCCGCCCTTTTTGATGAAACCGAACGCGGGCCGTTGACCGTGACTGAACTAACCACGGCGGTGCGGACTGCTCTTGAGGCGCGCTTCGCCGCGGTTTGGGTCGAGGGTGAGATTTCCAACTTCAAGGCACATTCTTCGGGACATTGGTATTTCACGATCAAGGATGAAGGTGCGCAACTGCGTGCGAAATGTTTTCGCTCAACGAATACGCGCATTCGCTTTCGGCCGCAGGATGGCCTGCATGTGCGTGCGCGCGGACGCTTGACGGTCTATCCGCCGCGCGGCGAGTACGAACTCGTAGTTGAATCGCTCGATCCAGTAGGAGCCGGAGCGCTGCGCATCGCGTTTGAGCAACTGCGCGACCGGCTGAAAGCGGAAGGCCTGTTTGCGCCGGAGCTGAAACGACCTTTGCCGGTGTTTCCGCGCCGCGTGGGGATCATCACCTCGCCAACTGGAGCCGCGATTCGCGACATTCTCAACGTGATCTCGCGCCGCACACGGACAGTGCATGTGCTGTTTGTGCCGGCAAAAGTTCAGGGCGAAGGTGCGGGACGCGATATTGCCAGGGCCATCCGCCTGATCAATCAACATCAACGGCTGTCGCTCGCCGTGGGAAGGACTGAAGAAGCAGTCGATGTACTGATCATCGGGCGCGGCGGCGGCTCAACGGAAGATCTCTGGGCCTTCAATGAAGAGGAAGTGGCGCGCGCGATTCGCGCGTCTGAGATTCCTGTGATTTCCGCGGTGGGCCACGAAACAGATTTCACAATTGCCGATTTTGCCGCCGACTTGCGCGCGCCGACACCTTCAGCCGCCGCCGAGTTGGTAGCCGCACATGAGGGCGAGATCTGCGCCAGGCTCGATCGCCTGGGCACGAACCTGCAACGCTTGATGCGTTTCAAGATCATCGACGCCCGTACGCGAGTCCAGGAACACGCGCTGTCGCAGGTTTTTGACGACGTGCGCGCCAAACTGCGCGACGCGAACCTGCGCACGGCACATTCGACTCACGAGTTGCAAGCGGTAATGAGTCTGACCTTGCAGACAGCGCGGCGCCGCGCCGACACCATCAGACATCAACTGTCGCCTGCTAATGTGCGTGCACGCGTGGCCGGCGCGCGCGCTCGCTTTGACGCTGCCAGCCTCGGTTGCAATGACGCAATCGGCGAGCGCCTCGAATCCTCGCGCCGGCGCCTTGGCTTGGCCGCGGCGTCGCTTGATGCACTTTCGCCGTTGGCCGTACTGCAGCGTGGCTATGCAATCGCGCAGGATCAAGACGGCAAGTTGTTGCGGGACAGCGCCGCGGTGGCGGTTGGAGACACCGTGCGCGTGCGTCTGGCAAAGGGAAGATTGGGCTGCCGCGTTGAAGAAAAGAGTAATGAGTGATGAGTGATGGGTGATGAGTGATGAGCAGTCTGGAGTCGCGAGTCTGGAGTCCTCGGTTTGGATTCTTGACTCACGACTCCAGACTCGCGACTCCAGACTCAATCATATGGACCAAAGACCCGAGAGCTCGCGCCGGCGAATCGTCATCCGGCTTGGCCCATCGGCTGGGACGGCTGAGGCGCGCCGAGTCACGCCGGGATACAGGCCGCTGCCAGCCGCCCCGCAGCGGAAGGGTCGCTGGGGCAAGATCCTCGCCATTATCGGTTTGCTGCTTGTGGTCCTGGTGCTGGGCCTGGCGGTGGGCGCGTTCTTCTGGTGGCGACACTATCAAACCACGCCGACCTACTCGGTGGCGCTGCTGGTTGATGCCGCCGGGCGCAATGACATGCCGGGTGTCGATAAGATATTGGACACCGACAAGATCGTTGACAACTTTGCCGGGCAGATAGTCGATAAAGCCGCAGGTCGTTATGGCGGCGCACTCAGCGGCGACGTTAGCAAGAACATTCGGGCGCGTGTGCCCACCCTGTTGCCGACACTAAAGCAACAAGTGCGCGACGCGGTGGCGGCGCGCGTTAGAGAGATTTCGGCAAAGGCCGACAAGAAACCGTTCATTGTGATCGCGCTGGCGATGCCGTACGTCGTAGATGTCACAACGGCTGGTGACAAGGCGAACGTCGTTGCTCACATTCAGGACCAGCAGTTGAAGATGGACTGGGAACGTAGCGGCGATGTCTGGAGGCTCGTCGCTGTGCAGGACGATGCGCTGGTCCAAAGGCTGGTCGACGAGGTGATCAAGGAACTGCCGGCCATCGCACCCGGCATCGATTCTGAAATCAGGAAGACCCTGAAGAAGCCGCCGGCGCTGATCCGCATTCCGTGATTGGCTGTCCAACAAACTTTAGTTTGTCGTTGGATTCGGATGAATCATTTCTGATGAAAGTGTGATCCGCGCAATACGACAAACTGAAGGTTTGTCGGACTAAGTGAGGCCCTGATGAGTAACGATACGAAGGATAAAGAGCCGCAGGCCAGGAGCTTCGAAAGCTCTCTGGAAGCGCTGGAAGAGATCGTTGGCAAACTCGAACACGGCGATCTGGCGCTTGAAGAGAGTCTCGAACTCTTTGAACATGGGATTCGCCTCTCTCGCGAATGCCAGGAGCGATTGAGTCAGGCCGAAAGGCGCATCGAGGTGCTGATGCGAGATCAACAAGGCCGCCCGGTAGTGTCCGCCTTCGAGGGTGATAAGGAACTGCTCGCCGACGAACCAGAGGACTAACCCCGTAAACAATGCCTCTTGAAACCACTGCCATCGACAGCCGGCCCGAGGTTCAGGAATTCCTGACACGATCGCGTGCGCTGGTGGACCACGAGTTGGACGCCCGGGTTCCAGCCGAGAGCGTTGAGCCTGTAGCCGTGCACAGCGCCATTCGCTGGAGCCTGTTTGCCGGCGGCAAGCGCTTTCGGCCGGCGCTGGTACTCGCGGTGGGTGAAACCCTTGGGGCCTCGACTGCGGAACTGCTCAGCGCAGCCTGCATCTTGGAAATGATCCACACCTATTCGCTGATTCATGATGATCTGCCGTCGATGGATGACGACGATCTGCGTCGGGGACGAGCCACCTGTCACGTGCGTTTTGGGGAAGCGATCGCGATTCTCGCCGGCGATGCTTTGCAAACGCTTGCCTTTCAGACGATCGCCGAGGACGAGTCGTTAAGCGCAGCGACACGTGTGCGACTGATCAGCGAAGTGGCCCGCGCGGCGGGTGTGCCCGCGGGAATGGTCGCGGGCCAGGCGCACGATCTCGCGGCTGAAGCGCGAGCAGCAAGCGGCGCCGACCTGGAGAAGATTCATCTGCAAAAGACGGGCGCGCTGATTGTGGCTGCCGCTCGCTGTGGGGCCATCATTGCCGGAGCCGGCGACCAGGAGTTGGACCTGGTGAGCGAGTACGCGTTGCAGTTGGGATTGTTGTTTCAGATCACGGATGATCTGCTGGATGTGACCGCGAGCGCTGCAGACCTGGGCAAGACTCCCGGCAAAGACGCGCGCGCAAAGAAGGCGACCTACCCCGCTGTCTACGGAATTGAAGCAACCCGCCAACGCGCCGTGACGGTCCATGCGAAAGCCTCTGAGACGCTCACGCAACTCGATCGACCAACAATGCTGCTGCAGTCGATCGCGGATTTCATTCTGCGCCGGAATGCTTGATCGAGCGGTGTTTCTCTCAAGATTGTTGTGCGCGCAGCCATGCGCGGATCGACTTCAACATGGAAGTTTGTCCTTCGGTTATCCCCTGTTCTACGAATCGCGATAGAACCTCACTCCTAAGGATCGGGAAAACCTTGCTAGCAGGGATCTCAACGTAGCTTTCATCGATTAACGCGTAGATGCGCGCCCGCCGATCGTCGCAGTGCCATAGCTCGGGAACTCCCATACCGGCATAGATCGCGAACTTGGTTTTGGATCCATGGCTAATATCAATTTCCACCACCACATCGGGAGGGGGATCGATATTCAAATCAATCCGTTCCTTGCCAACAATTCGACTCGCGTTCCTTATGTAAAAGCACGCATCGGGCTCGACGCCACGAGCCGCTACTTCTTGCTTGTAGGTAGTGGAGCCTAGACATTCAATCGGAATGTCTGCAGCTTCCGCTATCGCGCATGCCAGACGTTCGATCACTCTAGTAAAGTTCTCGTGTTTTAATGAGGGACTCATGACCTCTAACCTGCCGTTGTCGTAAGTTACTCTCTTCCCACTATGGTCGCCCAGGTCAGTGAGCAGTTGCTCGTATTCTTCCCAGGGAACATCAATAAGGATCAGGGTGCCGCCAGCGGGTAGATGCGCAATCGCATCAAGGTAATTGAGGACTTGTGTGGACATCCAGTACTCTCAGCTTAGGTGGGCCGATCATACTAATGTTCGGCTCGTTATTCAACTGACTTGCGAGCAATGACTCACTGCATCTGAGCCCTCCCTAACGGTCGGGCTATTGCACCGCGGGTTCGACTCCGCGAGTCTGCCCACACAGCCTCGGACGCACAGCCCTGGAAGTTTCAGTTGCCAATTCCGGCGCGCTTCTGCATTGCCTTCAGAGTTTCCGGAATGAACGAAGTGATGTGGTGCGTTTCGTCGCGGCCGTCGGCGAAGGATTGATACAGGGTGAAATCCGGCAACGAAAGACAACTGAGCGGCGAGAAGTGATTGTAGCCCGTATCGATGCCGATCACGCTGTTGAGGATGTATATGCCATGCCGGCCCAGACGGCCGCGCAGGGGCAAGAAGGGCGTCGGCGTATGCCCGAACACACAAGGCTTGCCGCGATAGTTTTTGTAAAAGTCAGTGTCGCGCGACCAGAGCAAAGACTGCGGCCGACTTTCGCTCGGATGCTTGCCATGGTCCAGCCCGGCGTGGACGTAAAGAGCGTAGTCGTCTTCGTGGTAATACGGCGTGCGGCGAAAGAATTCGAGATGTTCGGCCGGGACACAGCCGGCAAGAATGTGGCGCGCTTCCTCAACTTCAGCGTCAGTTCGAGCAATCAACGCCTGATTTGTATATTGCTCGTAGGTTCGTTCGCCGCCGGTCACGGAACTCAGCCACATGTCACCGGCGCCCTCGATGAAATCAAGCAGCATCTGTTCGTGATTCCCGCGCAGACAAATGGTGCGTTCGGGATTGTCCTTTTTCAGCTTGATCACGTGATCGACGCAACCCGGGGCATCGAAACCACGGTCGATCAGATCCCCGAGGAACACGAGTGTGTCCTGGGTTTCATCGCGCGGCAGCAGCTCCAGCAAATTGTGGAGTTGGGCGCAGCGACCGTGAATGTCTCCGATGACAAAGGTTTTCATGAGGTGTCAATGTAGCACGCGAGGTTTTGTCAGTACTAACCTGCGGGTTAATGTCCGACAAACTTCAGTTTGTCGCCGATGCTCGCAGCATCGACTCTCGTAGCATAGACTTTCGTAGCATAGACTTCAGTCCGTGATCTTGGTTAGCGTCGATACGGCGGGCAGGATCACAGACTGAAGTCTATGCTACTCACTTCGACAAACTGAAGTTTGTCGGACGTTTAGGTTTGTCCCACGCGCAGGCGGTGCTCGCGCTTGACGCTCGCCGTCAATTCCTGGAAACGCGGGTGACTATGTAAGGAAGCCCAATTCGGATCAGTTTCGAACCAAAGATAATTCTCGTTGCCCAGCTTAATGGCCGCCTCGAGCCAGTCCAACGCCTGGTCCTCGTCACCCAAAAGCGAGTAGGCTGAACCCAACCAGTAAGCGATGTCGTGATCGGCAGCGGCCACTTCTTTGACGTGTTCACTCAACTGCGCCCTTGCTTCTGCCTGCTTGTCCTGAACCGCGAGGCAGGTTGCCAGGATTGGCCGGATGCCGTCCATCTTGGGGTGAGTCTCCAGCACCGATCTGAGCAAGTCAGTTGCGGCAGCAACTTTGCCTCGATAGAAAAGGACGCGGGCGCGAAAGGTTCTAATCAGCGGATGGTCCGGCTCCATCGCCGCACCCTGATCAAGCTCGGCCAGCGCCTCTTCCCAGCGTCGCTGGTACATGAAAAGCCGAGCCCGGTTGTAGCTGATGACGACGCGTTCCGCTGGATTGAGTTTGGCCATCCGTTCGAAACTACGCAAAGCGCGATCGTACTCGCCGTCCAGGCGAGCGAGCACGCCGCGCACGAAATGCACCCCGACGTCGTTGGGGTATTCACTGCGCAAACGCTCAACTTCTTCGCGCGCCTTCTGCTTTTCATTCCGCGATAGATTGACGAACACCCGGTGCATGCGCGCCTCGAGCAGTTTGGGATCAAGCGTTAGCGCCTTACTGAAAGCTGCTTCGGCCAACTCGTGATCACCGGCTTCGCCCAGGCCTTTCAGCACCCGATTGACGTAACAGCCGCCGAGCGCGGAATAGGCCAGGGCGAAATTCGGATCGAGAGCAACGGCGCGCTCAAAATGCTCGATCGCCGCATCGACATCCGCACGCGCAATCGTGTGGTAAATAAACCGGCCCATGCAGTCGCGTCCCCGCAAATACTCTTCCGAGGCGCCCGCAACTTTGGTGGTCGTTTTCGCCAACTGATCCTGCTCGTCTCTGGTCAATTCGAGCCGCAACCCTTCGACGATGTGTTGCACAATCGCATCCTGGACGCCGATGATGTCGTTGGCATCGGCATCAATGCGATCGCTCCAAAGGATTTCGCTGCTCCAAACGTCAAGCAGTTGCGCCGTCACCCGCATGCGCGCACCCGCACGCAGGAATCCGGACGAAAGGATTGCATCAACGCTTAACTGACGCCCGATATCCAAAGGGTCAACCTGCTGACCCTGGAATCGGATGATCACTGAGGATGGCCGCACCACCAGCGAACGCACGCGCGCCAGTTCCGTGATCACCGCGTCAGCCAAAGAAAACTCATAGAAATTCATCTCCGCATCGTTACTGAGATTGCGAAAGGGAAGAATTGCCACACTCTTACGCTCGGTCTCGCCGACGCTTGTCGCCGGCGTTTCATGAACCTCCGCCCTTCGCAACGGAACGGTGGCCGAAGTACTGCCGCCGTCGCTTCCGGTCACGCTTTTGAACCAGCGGAGCGCGCGCGCCATCGGTCCTTTCCCGCCCATATGCCGGGGCGCCATCAGCGGTGTCACTTCATCGAACTGGGAAACAGCTCCGAGTGAAAGTCCGCGCATCACCTCCTTAATGTCGTCGCGCAACTCGGTGACCCTTTGGTAACGCGCGCGTGGCTCTTTGGCCAGCGCCTTGTTCAGAATGTCCTGCAGTCGCTCGGGGACTGCTCCGGGGCGTGCTTGCGCGAGCGGCAGCGGCTCGGCATGCAGCACTGCATGCCGCACGTCGACTGCCGTCTTGCCCCGAAATGGCCAGGTGCCCGTCAGCATTTCGTAGAGCAGCACACCCGTGGAAAAGATGTCGGCACGCGAATCTGTGCGATCGCCCCGGGCCTGTTCCGGAGCGGCATAGGTTGCCGTGCCGTAAGGCACTCCCAGTTCGGTAAGCTCGGT
>Ga0179594_10000073_pt1 | contig 40117 bp, 64 predicted proteins | sample CZOMad1_1_08_16f_FD_148625 | JGI IMG/M metagenome (GOLD analysis project Ga0179594, IMG submission 148625) | Vadose zone soil fungal communities from Angelo Coast Range Reserve, California, USA - CZOMad1_1_08_16fungal (Illumina Assembly) | ecosystem: Environmental > Terrestrial > Soil > Vadose...
AAAATACAAACAAATTATTCCCAAAAGAAAGCAGGAATAAAGAATGAATTTTAATTTCATACGTAACCTATAATTAGCTATATTAAGTCGCGATATCTCCGACTCTCTTACTATTATATCCTTCACTGAGTATGATTGGCGCATGGTTTAGAAAGGTATCTCGCTTGGATCAACCCTCTCATTCAAAACTTCCCCAAACGGATCTTGGCTCTCATACAAAGCCTCGAGATTAATAGCACTATTCTCAAATTCTATTTTAATAGAAGAAACAAGCGGTCGTATGGGTTTAGGAAGAGTCTGATATTCCGTGTCCTGTTCTTTTCCTTTTCGGCTAATAGAAATATCGTATTCTCGAGGATCTCCCCACTCAGAATCGCCAATAAGAGCGATAAAGGCAGTAATAATCGTTTTCTGGACAACCTCAAGTATTTGAACTTTTTGTGCCTGATAGTTATAGACAATCATAGCCCAAAAATGCTTTGGTCTACCAATGTTTCCCCACTTATCAAGCTCTAACTCACCCACAGGAATACTTTCGCCCATATGTTTGCGTATTGGTGTTCGCTTTCCTCCTATTGTCCTCCAGTACTCCATGCCCATAATAGGTTTTGAGAGAAATCGAAACTTATTCTCTCCTTCCTCAAGTTGCATATAATTAGAATCTTCCGGCTGTTTATAGTCTTCTGGAATAAATGCATCACTCATAAAAATCCTCTTTCCTTCCATCGGATGGTCTTTCCCATGGCTCTAGTTTTTCTTTTAATAAACTTTGGTACTCTTCAAAACTGATCTCTCCACGCCCGTAGGATTCAAAAAGAGATTGCGCCTTTTCGTCCTTAAAATTTTTATAGGTCGAGCTATAAGGTCCAACATGTTCAAAGTTTTGATCATTTCTTTCGTCAGGATCAATCGTTTTCAAAGATACCTCCGAATTCTTTAGATAATTCTTCGTAGATACGTTTATACCCACTAACATTTTCAAGTGCATAATTATGGATTTCCTTAGCTTCCCTCATCTTTTTTTGAAGAGAAAAGAACGCCATAAGTTTATATATCTCATTTACAATAGTGATCTCTTCATTCCTCTTAATATCCTCCGTTTTAAGTATGTTTATTTTCATAAATTCCTTTTCCTCCTACTTCTTCTAAAAGACTGAGAATCGCTATACGTACCAAAGTCGACGTATACATACCCATATCTATTGCAAGGGACTCAAGATCAACTCTCTCTTGTGGTGTTAACCGCGTAAAAACCACCTCTGACCGTCTCTTTTCCCTATCCTTCATGCTCAAACAATACCATATTTGTCTACTTTTGTCAAACATTTTTATCTAAAAAAGATAAGAGGCCTGCCCTACCCCTTACCTTAAAACAGTATATCACTTATTATCAGAGACCCATTTATTGAGAAGATCGTAAACCACATTAAAAAGATACAAATAGGCAATCCAGAGGGCGTCTCTTAGAGGGGTTCCCGTTTTTAGCGCACCCATAAATAAAAGGAGTGCGGGAAGAAGAAACTTTAGTGCATTCTTTGCCCATCTTTGCCAGTCATCTACTTTAAGTTCAAATCGTCCTGAATTCATAGATTTTTCTCCTTTGCAAGACTACCTGCCAGGATAAGTGCCTCCCCGAGTGTTTTGGGAGAATCACCCAGGGAAGGCGGGTTATCTGCCCTCTTTTTATAGTCAGATGCTTTATCCTGAATTTTTTTAATATACACTTTTTTCTCGTCAGGGTTCCAACTCTCATCAAACTGATCCCCAAATGACTGTCCTAGTTGTAAAAATGATTGTTTCCAATCGGGCTCCATAACTCCTCCTTTAAGGCGTAGCCACCCCAATACGTTTGTATAATTATGATATTGTACATGACACCTTGATCCTACTGGATAATTTTGGTCAAAACTATGAAAATCGTTATCCGATACTTTGACAATAAAAATAGCAACATGTCCATCTACTCCATCCCACAAAACAACATCTCCCTGTTGGGGAAATACTTCTTTTTTAGACGAATTAGGAATTTTTTCAAACAATTCGTGAAGAAAGAGAGAATTAAAGTTTGTATAAACTGTCTTTGCGTTGACTGCTGCTAAGGCTCGAAAGGATAGTCCAAAAACATCATGGAGATATTGGTGCATGAGATCCATGCATTGATAGGGATTGTTCTTAGGAAACCCGTCAACATCACATGTTTTTCCATCCCATTCTTTAACAAACTCACTTAACATCACCACGGATACCACCTTAGTAATACTACTAAAAATCCTGCTACTATCAGTAGCATACGAACCCACGAAAATCGTGTATTCATTTTATATGTATCTCAAAAATCCCTATTAAAAATCTGCCTATTTCATAGATAATGAATGCAATAACACCCCATCCGCTTTTTTTAATAAAATTTACATCCTTTTGTATTCCTTCTATTCGTACGTCCATTTTATCAGATAAAACTTTTTGTTCCTCCTTGGTTACATACGAATCCTGCATTTCCTTAAGTCGCGCATTGACCTTATCAACCGAGATTCTCAGGTATTCCATATCTTTTTGCAAAGAATTTAGTGCAATTGCAACGGAAGTTTCTGTTGTTTTGTCCATAACACTCTCCGTCATGGTAGCTCATTTCTTTTATACCATTCTGCCGTTTCTGCTCCTGTTTTTGGTGTTTGTCCAATGACCTTTTCTATTTGGTCAGCAAGTTGTTTTTTATAGTATTCAGGAACGCTCCCGAGCATTTGTTGTACTGTGTGTGCATCTTTCATAAGAACCGCTGTATCAAAAGCGGACTTCTGCCCTGGTTGCCAACCCTGCATACTTTCTACCATATTTCCTGTCATTGAATCATGCCCCTGCGGAGGCTTGACCCCTGGATTAACAGTACTCTCAAATCGCTTCAAGGCGCTTAACTCCTTTTTGTTTATATGGGACAACCTATCACTTAGAGTCTGTAGGATTATCTCTGCCTCCCCATTTAGCGTCTTTGGGTTATCTTGTTGACCAGGCTGTGTAGCCGCTTGTAGCGGGTTTACAGGGCCTCCAGAAGGCTGCTGTGGTTGGGGTTGTACGCTCTGTTGGGGAAGTTGAATACCTTGTCTAGCTGCATACGCGTGAACATCACTCATTGGTGATTTATTTGGCATCGCCCCCGGCGTATTTGCCTGCAAGGTAGGATCAAAATTAGGTGACATAGGTGTAATGGCATTCATAATACTTCCCTCTCCCGAGGGGTCGAGTGCGGGTTGTGAAACCGCATTACTGACGTTTCTTACTCCCGTATTTCCCGGACCAAATGGTGGTACAAGTCTATCCATAAGTACTACTGTATAGCAGGTAGCCCTCCTCCCACAATAGGTGCAAAACTAGGCTCGGAAGGTGCCGTAGGGCGCTGGAGTGGTGTCGGTTTGTTTTGGGAGCTTACCGTACCCGAAGGGGAAACAACCGCAGCATACGGCTCTTGGAACTGTCCGTGTGTTTCGATAATAGTGGTAAGCATTTCGTCAACCTTTTGTCGTATTTGTTCACTTGAATCACCCGCATGAATAAGTTGTGTGTCGGTAGGTGACTCACCCGTAATATCCTTTGATACCGAAGAGTAAAGATTATTGAGCTTCCCAACTCTCGCAAGTTGTTGCGCATAAGGATTGTTGGGGTTAGATATGTATGCTTCTAAGTCTCTGTCTTGTTTAAACTGCTTTAATATATCAGTTGGAAGAGACGGAAGTGTCTGATCCCTGAAGGAAGCAACACCATTTAAAATTGGTTGCGATTTATTCATAAAGTTCTTTACTCCCGAAGTCAGCGCCCCCTGTGCCTGTTTCTGTGATTCTTGGTACGCCGCTTCTATATTATTTCTTTCAGGATCTCCTGGCGGATGTTGTTGTATTCCCTGCAAATACTCCTGTGTAGTCATATAGGTCCCTCCCCCTTGTTGATCTGGAAAGGAGTAGTTACCTTGCACATCTGGTTTTAACGATTGAACAGGAGATTGCCCCCCCACAGGAGATACATTTCCCGACAGGGACAGTGTTGGTATTTGGGGAAGTCTTGATGCGTTGTTACTTTCTTCGTTTTGTGCTTGTTGACCCGCCTGCGAACCCCCCAGGGCTCCTTGTATTTGTAACGGGTTATTTGATACGTACGCTGATGGATTTTGTGCTATTTCTGGCAAATTAGCCAGAGCACTTAATGGACTTGTCGCTTGACCAATCGCTCCTCTTGCAGCATTTCCAGTGGCCTGTGCTGTTCCAACCACCCCCGAAGGTGCACTTGACGAAGCAACCCCACTGGTAAGATCTTGGTTTATTTGCTCAGGAGTTTTATCTAGAAAGGGTGATAGGGCTTTTTGAACTCCTCCAACAAGCGCCCCACCTATTGTTTGCCTGGGTTGCGTAATAAAGTCAGCTACTTTCTGTGACGCAGGGACGATTCCCTCTCGAAGTTTAGAAAATGCTGTCATGCCTGCATCCTGCGTCATTTCAATCATTCTTCCAAGGTTAACATAGGGGGCTTGAATCGATCTCCCATCCCGAAACTGCTTAGCATCAGAAAGCCATCTGTTTGCAAGTCCTTCGGGAAGTCGTGACAGTTCAGCTTGAACCCTTGGATCGGATTTATATACTTGGTATGTTTTAGGGTCAATAGCCTTATCGAGCACGTCGTTTATGTTATTTTTAATCTCTCCAATAGCATTAGACGCTCGTTCCATATCAGGATTTATGAGATCTCCCTGAGCATCATAGGCTTTATTTTTGTACATTCTCTCGAGCGTTCCTAGTTTTTGGGATGTTGTATAAAGATCAGAAGGCAACGCAGTATTTTCTGGTATTATTGACTGCATGCCATATTCCGGGAAGGACCCCGCCACGCGGGCATTAACCTCGTTAACAAGACCCTTTGGACTTCCTTTTAGGTTTTGATTTATCGCACGAGACGCAATCGTTTCTGCTGCTGGTTGCGAATTATAGATTGATTCTATATCGACCGGTTTTTTTATATCATCCAGTATTATTTTGTTTATTTTTGGAAAAGCTCCGTTTTCTCCGGTTACTGAATCCACCACTCCTTGGAGTTCATTAAGATCTTTTACGTTAGTTATCCCATCTTTTATAGCTGTCCTTACTGAGTCTTCTGGACTAATGCTCATTCTTTGAGCAGATCGCTTCGGAACCTCAAACATCTTCATATAATTATCAACTGCTTGTTTAGGAATTTCTTGTGATATTTTTGGTAATGCAGTGCTACTTTCTTTTATGTCCGATGTTCGTGACTGTGCAGCAGTATTAACAGCGTTAATTGCTCCCATTGCCGTAGCAGCAGTATTCAGCGTTTTGCTTACCGGATGCTTTTCGAATCGCTTTCGAGCTTCCTCGTTGCCAAGCATAGCAGGAGCAGTGGTTGTCGCAAAGTCAGTAACCGCATTTACCGGTGCCATGAGTGCCCCTGCAGCTGTTTTCAGAGGGTGAAGCATTGCATTTCTCGGAAGGTTTAAAAGGCCTGTTCCAACGTCACTTACATCCTGCATCACCTCATTTGTGTTTGGACTAGACCCTATATTTTTGGATACATCGTAAGAGGGAATTCCATTGTTTATATATGACCCAACCATGGGAATATCTTTTGTGCTACTTTTTATAAATGATTGAAGAGGATTATCTGGAGTAGAAATTCCCATTGAATTAATAAAGTCTATTATTTTGTTTGCCACTTATTCCTCCTTTCTTGGTATAAACCCCAATAGTTGTTGTCCTGTTCTTTGTTGCCAATCATCTAAATCATAGGGTTTTACACCTGTATCCGTTGCCGATATAAACTGATTATTCCCCAAATAAATCCCCGTGTGCCCATTTTGGTCATTTGAATTATCCGCACTAAAATAAACAAGATCTCCTGGCTTTGTATCAGCTATTCCCTTCCGTGCATTCTTCGAAAGATCGTTCCACGCGTTTATGGCAGATGGATATTTACCATGACTCCCCGTCGAAATTTGTTCTACAAAACGCTCACACTTCCCGTTAAAACTCTGATCACCCTCAAATTGTTTTGCCTCATCAACGTATTTAGGAGTAGTATAAAAAGAGAGTGCTTCCTCCAGCGGATCTTTCTGAGAATATGCTCTTAGTGCAACATCAAGCTGATCCATAATTAAACGTTTTTCACGCTTGCTCCAGTAACCGTATTTACTAATCTTTGAGCAGGATTCAATGTCTGATATCTCTGCTGCAGCTGGGTATTTGCTAGTTGGGTGTTTGCCTGTAGTTGTGCTTGTTGATATGCCTCTGCAGTGGCAGCAAGCTGCTGGGCCCTCTGCATTTCTTGTTCTGAAAGCTGAACTCCTGATTGCATCTTTGCAACTAATCCATCAAGCTCATTTTTAAGCGAGTCAGTCCATCCTGTTGTTTGTGCTGCCTGGTTTTGTGACAAAAATTGACCATATGCTTGAATAGGGAGTAGACTCTGAGTGTTTTGTGCCTGTTGCTGTGTTACATATCCACTTGCCAACCCTTGTGCTGTATTGGCATTCTGTTGTGCTGCCGTTGCTTGTGGAGCCAAAAATCTATTGGCAACATTTGCTGCATTTTGTACCTGCGCATCCCCCACATCAAACCCCCGTGCAAGTTGATATTGTTGGGGAAGTTGATTGTTTACTTGCTGAGTCAATCTGTTTGCTTCTTGCGCAAGACCCGGAACATTGTACATTTCATTGGCTTTTGCGTAGGTATCTTGCATTTGTGGATTACCCGCTATGGTATTAGCAAACTCATTTTGGTAGTTTTTTGCAGTACCAAGCTGTGATCCAAGCATATTGTTATAGTCACCAAGCCAGTTTTTTACTTTTGAAGTGGGGTCGAACGAATTTACAGCACTCTGGCCTTGTTTATATGCATCCGATCCTTGTTGGTTATAGCTTCCAATATCAAATCCTGCCATATACAAAAATATCCCAACGAGAGTTTTCTCTTGGGATAGGTTCCTTTATTTTATTGTAGCACTTCTACGCAGTCACTTCCATAACAATGAGTGTTCTTGTCGAGCAATACGCGGTTCCTGCACCACTATGCTCACCCCATTTTATCTTAATGGTATGACTTCCCGCCGACAGAGCCGCTGACTCGTAGTTTAATGCTGCACCCTGTCTATCTCCATTCGTACTTGATACCGGTGATGTAACAATAATCTGAACCCCACCCCCTCCATCCACATCTATATTAAAAAGAACGAGACTATCAGCACTACTATGAGAACAGTTCGACGTAAACATAGCCATCATCTTACTGTTTGCCAACACAGTCATAGTAATACTCATGTCAGCAAGATCAACGTTTGAACTTGTTGTTGACTGCACATCGTCATTCACCGCCTGCGAAACTTGTCGAACTTTTGGTGTACTCCCTGTAGGGGTACTAAATGCTCCCGTTCCATCAAGATACGTTGTTGCCGTATTAGATAGTTTAGGCAAAAGACCATGTTTAGTGCTCGAGGAGTCAGCAGTTGTCACATCAGTAAAACTAAACTGGCTTTCCACTATAGTCGGAACCGTATACGTTCCTGCTCCACTCAAATATTTTGTTGAATCATTTGGTAGTTTTGGAGTAAGACCATGTTTAGTAGTCGAAACATCCGCCGTCGTTATGTCGGTAAAGTTAAACTGACTTTCAACAACAACGGGAACCGCCCATGTTGCGTCCCCCCGAAGGAACTTCGTTGTATCGTTTGGAGCTTTAGGAGCAAATCCATGTTTTATTATAGAAACATCAGCAATAGTATTGTCAGAAAGAAGAAGATTAAGTTCTGTTACGGTACTACTCAAGAGAGTACTCCATTGTGGAACCCCATCAATAATAGTAAACAAATCTCCCGTCGTACCAGCTGAAATTCGTCCAAAGTTAGACCCCTTACTATAGTACATATCTCCATCATGTGTAAGCCCAGGGACTAAATGACGCGGTTTTATAGATCCAGGAATGATAGCATTTTGAGAAACGAGTGCACTTGCCTGCACACTTTTAGCTGTCGTTGGATCAACGAACGACGCTTTGGTTGAAGTATCTTTAACCTCATTTGAATTATTCTTATCATCACTCATCAAAATTTTCCCTCACTTGTCAGTTCGTCCTTAAGTAATGAGAGGCCTAAAAGTGTCGGAGAAGTCGTTCCCGAAGAGAATAGTTTTACACCTAGCTGGTACTCTTGCGCTCTACCTGACGAAATTGCGTTTCTCACAGAAGTTTTACTAATCGTACTTTGTGTACCAAGCGAAGTAAATCCATTTCTGTCTAGATTGAGCTCTATTTCGACTGACTGTCCTGTTGTAAGTGGCAAAAAGTCTGCCTTAAGTGCAAGCGTCTCACTTTGATGCCAGATACTATTATCGTCCATCACGAGTGTTTGAAGTTCACCAACCCGAGCAGGATTATTATTAAAATCAACCTTATCAGCACCAAATCCAGAACCATCTTTCCACCCTACAACAAGCGATGTTCCTACAGGGGTTATCGAACCTATTTGCACAGTACTTCCATAGTTTCCAGTAGAAATTGGATAGTCAAACGAGAGTATTTGAGGATACATTTGATTTAATGTTCCATAACTATAAACACCACGCCCTACTGTTGTTGAGTTACTATTTGCATAAAGCCCCGCATGGAGAAGACCTCGCCACATCGTAAGCGCTCCAGGATATACTTCTGTATAGTCATTTCCTGAAAGCTGCGGCATTCTTTTAACTTTCTGCGACTGGGCGCTCCCTGTGGAGGCATAATTTCCCTGATAGTCCATAAGAAGCCCTCGGTATCCTGCATACATATAGAGATCAGAGTCAATTCCACAAAGCGCGTTAACCTGGCCCTCTGCAATATCAATAAAGAAGTTAAATGTTGGAGCCTGGCCATCCCAAAAATAAATACGTCCACGATCAAACCCCGTTATCAATCCTCCACGCCACATACCAATAGCCAGATATTCTCTCCAAAACCCAAAACATCTAACTTTCCACTGGGGGGGGAACGCGATAAGGTTAGGATTATAAAAAGCACCATCCCATGTTGCAAGATATCGTTCGTTTCCAATAACTTCATACTGAAGGAAGGGAACAATAGGGTGAAATTGCGTATCAGTTACCAAAAATCCAAAATAAGTATAGTATTTTGCCGTGGAAATATTGTCTGCTGTTCCCGTGACAATTTTCCCATCAGCTACTGTTGAGGTTAGGTGAATATGATATGTTTTTCCAATAACAATTCTCCAAGGAGTGGTAAAAATGAATTCTACTTCACCGGCAATCGGAATATTGGCATTCGCCATAGTGGTTGTAGCTATTGTCCTGTTTTGCTGATCGTGAATAGTCACCGTCCAGTTTCCCGTTCCTTTAGTATCAACAAAGAACGAGACTGACGCCTGAGGGTCATTAACGGGGGTAAAACTACGTATATCTATAGCGTCCTCGATGATTGAGGTAGGAAGAGTATAGGTTTGTCCACTAAGAACCTGTGATGTATCGATATCTAATCGAGTTGAGGGTGCAGGGAAGGGAACATCAGTCGAGAAGGTCGGCGAGTTATGAGAAGTAAGCGTATTTCCATTAGCCGTACCATCGGTAAACGCTGCGTTCAATTTATAGTATGCCTTAAGATTTCCTTCACTCCCCGTCAGCTGAACCTGGTTTTGTGCTGCTATTTGTCCGGCCCCATTAGCTTGCCCCCAAATACGTGCATCATCAAGATATCCATCGAAAAAGTTAGCAACTGCAGAAGTTTTATTTGCGCCCACATATAAAAGGGAGGCGTTGTTATGTATTGAGGTAAAGGTACCAACAGAAGTACCGATAACCAGCGCATTCAGATAAAAGGTTACCGTTGAGGTTGCTGCTACCCAAGACGCCGAAAGTCTATTCCATACTCCTGTGGCAAGACTAGAAAGGTTTTGTGTTAAATATTCAGAGTTTGATCCATTACTTGAAACTCCAAGTCGCGCCTGTGTTGTTGTGGTTGTTACAAGCGTATTGTCTTGGGTAGCATTCAGTGTTGGAATAGTCGATCCAGAATAAGAAGTAAGATAGTTTAGATGTATTCTTCCATCTCCTCCGGCCCCTCCTGAACTTGCTGTTCCACCAATACCCAAAGTTGCATGACTACCTCCTCCCCCGTTTCCTCCCTCGCCAGGGACATCAGGGATTGTACTTCCCGCACCAAGCGCAGTTATAGCATCAACTCCAAGCGGCGCAACTTGTCCATTCATCATAACAAAACCTCCTGAACCCGATCCTGCAGAATGCCTTCCTACCGAACCTGATACTCCTCCCGCTGTCATAGTTCCTGATCCATGTCGTGATATTGTTACTGCGTTTACGAAGATTCCGCCGCCACCATTTCCACCATCGATAGTTCCACCCGAAGGAGTGTTTGCACCACCCCCACCGCTTCCCAGGATCATTGTAGTTAGATCTGTCGAGTCTGGTGTTACAAGACCAGCAAAACCATTACCACTAAGATTGTCGCCGCCGCCGCCGCCTGAGTAGTTTGGAATATTAGATCCACCCCCGCCACCCAAGTACGACTCTCCTTGGTTTCCCGTTGTTGTTGTTGTTCCTCCTACTCCTCCTCGAAATCCTGCCCCATCCGCTGAAACGATACCAGTATACGCGAAGTTTCCACTTGCCAAAAAAATAAGTAGTCCACCAGTAGTCCCATTCCAAGATTTAGCACTCCATGTAAAACTCGAGCTTACAGAAACCGTCGTATATTGGGGAATTTGAATAACCTGTGCCCCTGATCCATAGGTGTTCCTAAGAGGAGTCATAGTAGTGATAGTTCCCGATGTGTAACTTTGTATAGTATTTCGCTCCCATTGCCCAGCACTCGATCCTTGTGTTTGCCAAATAAGTATTGGTTTGTTTGCCGCAAAAGAAGCGTTTGTTGCTGAAATTGATTGTGTTGCAGCTGTTCCAGTACAATCTGAATCAACAAGACTTTGAGTAGTATTTGAAGAAATCGTCAATGGCCCATCAGACCCATCCCCAAAGAAACCAGAAGTTCCGTAAAGGTCGAGGATATACGACCGAGTAACACCTGATTCATCCCACTTAGCAATAAGCGCCATTGAATTACCCGCGGTAGGTAAGGTGTTTGCCTTAAAAAAAGTTTCTAGAGTGATGCTTCCCGTTACCGAAAGAGACGCAGAGTCAGAAGCAGTTGCATACATAGAGGAAGCAGAGGCTAAAAGAAGAGAGTTAGTATTTAGCGGAACTCCACCCTGTGCCTGGAGAAAGTTGTCTGAAACAGTAGGTATTCCTGCTATAGGACCATACCGACCAAGGGCCGAGTCAGTCGTATAGTAGAGATAATCATCACCAGCAAAATAGGATAGCCCATTTCCATGAGCATTAGCAACTGACCGTAAAAGGCTCCAGCTTCCCGCCGTTGTTCGTTTATAGAGATTTCCCGTGTCTCCGTAGTAATAGGAGCTCAGATCAGAAGGAATAACATCTCCCCACTTAATAAGATCTGTAATTACCGATCCAGATTCTTTTACCGCGCCAGGAAGAAGCGTGATTGATTGAGGGTCATCTCGGTAATTTATGGCACGACCATAGTAGAAAGAATTAGGGACTTCTCCCGATGCATTTTCCTTAAGATAATCGCTTAAACCACCAGCCCATCGCTTCTGAGAAAAAACTGACTTAGACATAAAAAAATCCCACACAACGAGATCGTTTTGGGATAGGTTCCTTTGGGGGAAGTATAGCAGATTACAGGGTTTTATTAATCCCCCAATTATATCACAAGGTATTATTAATTACTATTGTGATAGCTCTGTTGCCCATACTTTATATTGCAACGGATTTAAACGAGGTTTCCTTCTAACAATTCTCCTGTCATCACGGTCATTATAAAGATTTATTGCCCCCAAAAGCCCGCCTGTTATTTCGGGAGTTCCCTCAACTCTGTTTTTATTTTTAGCGTTACCCGTCCAAAAAAGGTTATCATATAGTTCTGCTGAGTCGGGGTCTTTTTGCATTCCTCCATAAAAATCAGCAGCAGTTCCCCAGGACAAAATCGTATGAAGTTCTTCCGGCAGCTCGGGTGTCTCTCCGATTCTATAGGCAGCTGGAGTCGCAGTAGCAAACGCCCAGCTTGACGCAACCCCTGAATTTGTACCCAAAGTAACATGTGTAGTATCGGTAAATCCTGTTATCCGATACCAGTATCCCTGCCCTTGAACAGTTGTATCTGTCACCGTAAGCCACCTACCCACCATAGAACTTGTAAAAACTGCATCGGCGTTTTCGACAATCGCACTCCCGTTAGTAACGGTAATTGTTCCAGTAGAAAAGTCGTCAACCGAAAGATTTCTATCTCTAAAGTGATAGTAAATCACCCCCGTATAAGTTGCTTGAGGAATTGGCCACACCTGAAATGAGTCCTGTTCAATGAAATAAAACTGAGGAACTGCCGAAGCCTGAATTTGGATAGCATTGAGCTGCAATATATTGTTTCGAGAAAGTATGGGTTGAAGCGGATAGTTTACCGATCCAATAGTAATATATCCTCCCTCAATGGTCACAAGGCCCGGGGGAAATGGATAAAGCTGTGTATTGTTTGCGGTACTAAATGAGTATGGTTTTACTGTCTTATAGTTATTAAGTTTTGCCAGTACTAACTGATACCGTTGACCAAGATTCGTATTAAAGTCCGCCAAAAGATCAGTATTAGTCGTACCAACCTCATTAATGTAGCGAAGATGTTGTTCTTTGATATCTTGATAGGTAAGTCGCATAGTTATTTCTTCTTCTCAACTCCTTTAATCTTTCCTGCATTTTTAGATGCATAGAAAACACTTTCTCCTTTTTTGGAGCCATATTCTTTTTCCATCGCACCTCTAATTTTTGAACCTTTTTTAGTAAGTGGCATAGCCCTCCTTTTTTTCTAGTATAGCAGATCTACATTCCCATACCCATCATCATACGAAGTGCATTTACCGCCATAGCCCCGTATGAAGGAAATTTATTAGGACGTGTATATATTTGCCACGGATCGGTATAAAGCTGCTTGGCTTCTTGCGCATTAAACGATCTGTTTGCCCAAACCCGGGCCGAGTAAATAGTACAGTTACACCGTTTCGCATTCGAGTTATCTTGTGCCAAAGAAGTATTCGCTGTGGGAGCATTTGTAGAACTGCTAGAAGTTGTTGCTGTTGGTAAACCATTTATGTACACTGTCGTTGTAAGAACTGCCCGATTACTTACTAGAATATTGTAAATTACGCCCGCAGTAAGAGTCACTGCAACATCAAATAGATTCTGTCCTCTAAAAAGAACTTTTACCACCCCTGCGTTAACTTCCAGTGCAACTCCATTCGAGTTTGCGTCAGACCCCACGTAAAGAATTACTTTTTCTCCCGCAGCTTGAATAGTAGTAAGGCTAAATATTGCCGCAAGTGCATAATTAGTAGTGTTAGATGTTGGAACCGATCCCACGCTTGCAAACTGTGTCGACCCGTCAAATGAAAGGCCGGGGCCGAGTTGGCTTGGTTTCCATAAGGGAGTTCCACTTGTAGTAAGGTTTCTGTTACTCACGACATCTTGAACATTGGTACCGCCTCCTTCAAAAAGAGGTACGTCAAAAACAAGTCCCTGAGAAAACCGATTATTCCAATTTATTTTAGGGATGTACGGTTTCACTATTTTCCTCCTCTATAAAAACTGTTTCCGCTACTTGCCTTAAAAGTTGCAACACACCCCGCAGCATTTTGTAGTGTTGCCCACGATGCCGTGGTGCTTTGAGCACCTGTTGCAGTTGTTATTAGATATGACGTCATAAGATCTGTTGTCGTTATTCCTGTCACATACGAGTTTGTCCAAGAAACACTTCCTCCGTTAGTAAGCAGTGTACCTACAGCCGCAACAACCAGCTCGTCAGCAAGAGTAGTAGCACTGGTTGTTCCCGATGCACGGGAAGTAACCGGAACCCCACTGTCGGCTGTTGATGCAGTTTGATCCAAAACCGAAGCAGTAGTGGTGTTAAACCCGCTAAATTCAAATACATGAAACTGCATAAGTGTTGCAAGTGTTCCCACCGAACTAATTGACGTTGTATCAGTTCCGTCACAAATCTTATAAAAAACCTGAGTGCTTCCTACTCCAATATTTGTTGCAATTGAAACAGCAGAAGTAAATCCCGTTATCGTAACACTTCCTGCAGCGACGTTTGCATCAACCACCCCTATAAGAAGATTGGTTATTTTTGGTGTCAATCCCAACGTTACTGTAACAGGAGTCGTAAGTGCCGTATTTGAAGCTGATTGTACAAAAAATGCTGCCATAAAAGACTAAGTTATAGTAGGCGTAATAAGAGTATATTCTGCTGAAAAATTACCTCCCGTACTATTGGCCGTAGCTCCTGTACTGTTAACCACTGCAATTCCAAAACTTTTACCCAGAGATCCCAGAAATTTTGTATCAAAAACCCCATAATAGGTAGCGTTAGATGTTGCTGCAGAATTAAGTATAGTACCCAAAAGCGGTGCATTGATTACGGTAATTCCCGCATCAGATGCTCCTGCATTGTCGTCAATAAGCGTGCCGTCTCCTCGTATGAGATAGACATACACAAGTGTATTCGCTGTAGGACTTGTTCCTGTTGTAAATTTAACTGCAATGAGCGCTGATGGAGCAGTATTGCTTGTAATAACATTACTTTGCCTCCCTACCCCTGCTGTTGAATTAGCAAGCGACGCAAGAGTAATAGTAAATGTAGTTGTTGTACCATAAGTATCCGATATCGATGACATTAGATGAGTGCCTCCTTGACCTGTTCTTCTGTTATTTCATTGGGAACACCAGTAATTCCCACAATCAATTTTAAAACTGGCGCGTCCCTATAGTCAGTTCTCTGACCAGTAATAGTACCCGCAGGAGGAGGATTGATATCAGGACCAGGATCGGGCTGGATAATATCGCTAATCGTGACTGTTTGTGAATTCATGAGATCAGCAATCTCTTTTGCAGACTTACCTAAATACCCCTTCTTACCCGGGTCTACTTCTATTTCTTTTTTTATTCTTTCTAGTAACTGGTCCATAATTAAACCTCATCAACATAACTTACTGAATAGTGGATAGTTTGAGAACTATCTAAGTTAAGATTAAGAAGTGTTGCGCTGGCGGTTGCAAATAGCCATGCCGGTGGAGTAATAGCCAAATTAGCTCCTGTAGAGACTCCAGAAGGTGCTTGTAATATAACTCGCCATAATTCTGTACCACTTGCTCCTGACTGAAAAATGCAGATTACTGCAGTCGTTGATGTCGTTGAAAGTGAAAACGCATGAATCTTTAGTCGATTGGTCCCCGCACTTATTAAGGTATTATTCCCCGAAGAGCTAACTGACCCTCCCTTTGAGGTAAGTGTTTTTCCCGAATCATTTGCCTGCACAACACGTTGTACTCCTGTTCCTGACGCTCCCGCACCCATACTAGGCGCTACTCCATTAATCTGTTTTACGTTTGACTGTACAACCGAGGCAGTAATAGCTCCCGCAATCATTGCAAGATTCCCCCCGCTTTCAAGAGCCAAAAGAGAGGTATTGAGGTTAGTTCCTGCGTTTGCCGTCACACTTGATAACGGAGTAAGTGTCGTTAGTTGCGAGGCAGTAAGAACGATAGGAAGTGAGCCGGCCGCAAGTTGCTGTCCTAGTGAAAATAACGCACCTCCCACTTGCGTGATATTTTGAGACCATGGTGCTCCTCCTTGGTTAGCCGTAACCGTACCAGAAACAGGGAACGTGGATATTTGTGTTCCCGTTGAGTCAACCACTGCAACTACAAGAGCGTTAGCTCCCGCTAACGGAAGTCCCTCTAAAACAAGGAGTGAGGATTGTACCAAGTTACTCCGAGCAAGGATCCCTGTTACTCTGTTATCTTCTCTGAGAGCGTTTGCCATAAAAAATCTCCAAGGCGTTTATAGCCACTGGAGTAAGTCTCCGTATCATTATACTAACATAGAACCACCTTATATTTCAGCTAGTTGCTCACGGCGCGATAGGTAGTTTTCAAGTTCACGTATCTTCTTCTCCCGAGAATCTAATATTTTCTTTCTTTCTTGGTCCCCTTTTTCTGAAGCAAGAAGCACCGCTTCACGCTGTGATAGTTCTCTCATCTTCATACTATATTCGGAAACAAGATTTTTGTCTTGAGAAAGAGAGATCCGTTCACGGTCCATGTTTTTAATATGCTCTTGGATTTTTGACTCTCTTTTTTCTATTTCGAGAAGTTTTCTTTCTATATATTCTCTCTCTCTCTTTGTCTCCTCTTCTTTAACCAAAAGAGATCTTTTAAACACGTCTAAGTCAGTTCGTTTTTTAGCAAGATCATGATCCTCTCCCTTTAACTCCTCCCGCAGTTTCTCAAGATCCTCAACCTCTTTGAGATACGCATCAAATTCTTTAAATATAACTTCCACTTTTTCCCTTAGGGAGAGGCTGTTGTTCATACAATCTCAATTTCTTTTAAAACAGAGGCAATGTCATCCTCATAATTAGAATTTTGTGAGATTCCTCGTGTACTTACCACCTCATGGGCAAGCTTTTTTGCTATATGATCCGCCAAATAGGTTGGAAAGGTTGCAACACAAAACGATTGGATACAGTAGGTATGCGACACATTAGTATCATCAGCGCGAGTTGCGACAAAATCCTCACTCAGAGGATTAAAGATGCTTTTTGGTGTTTGGTTCGGTCCTTCTGGAAGTCTCATGTTTTTCTTCAGTCAATTCCTCTATGGGTTTGTAGACAATACTTTCAAGTACCGCTATTTTCCGCTCTGAGTCTTCAAGGTGAACACATATCGTTAGTATGATAGAAAGCATTGCCTTTCGTGTCATCTTTCCTTCCCGATCAAGCATTTCTACATACAAGGTCCATTTGTTCTCAGGAATCCGAATATCAAGAATAGTTGAAACCTCATCCCGAAGACTATTCACTTGATACCTCCGAAGCTGATACTTTGTTTAGCGGCTTAACCTTCGTCGTTGTAAACGGAACATCTTTTGAGATAGGAGTGTTGAATGAATCCATTATCCTGTTTTCAAGTGGTCGATAATCAATCGGAGTTACATCCATTGGCATATCTTCTGGAACTTCCATTCCATACTCCTCGACAAGGCCCAGTACAACGATTTTCGCTATCTCTTCTTTTCTATCAGAATCATCTAGTTTGCCCGCTTGATCCCATACCTCTTTGTTCTCTACATATTTATCGGTAAATTTATGTCCAGAATCACGCTCTCGTTTTTCTTTTAGTTCGTTTCCCCTGACTAACATTTCTTGACCAAGTATATACTCTGATATCTTTTTAAGGTAATGAGCTGCAAGAAACCGACGAATATCTTTCGTTTCGTTAGGCCCTATTTTATGCACATACCCCTCATACTTATATCTAAATTCATGCTCAAGAGGATTATAGACACGAATAATATCCTGAGATTTTCTATATAGTTCCTGTCTAACAACCATCATTCGCTCTTCGTTACGTATTGTTCCTTCACTCGGAAGTGGCATTTTCTACCTCTGCGCCTTCCGGCGCGCTATTTTCTACCGTTTCATTCTTTGTCTCTTCTTTTGATTCTGTTTTTATCTCTTCGTCTGACATACTCTCTCCTTCTTTTGTTTTGTGTTGTTCTAATATAAATTCTATTTGTTGAAAAATGGGAAGAACTACTATTGCGTCAACCAACGAATACTCCCTTTTTAGGAGAACATTATACACTATCGTCAACTCTCGCAAAGATAATTCTATGGTAATTTTTTTATCGGGAAGCAAAATATTCATGAGAGAACTATATCACATTCTTATGAAACATTTCCATCTGAACTAATGGGGGTCCAAATACAGTAGAAATCTACTTGACCAGCTGTTATGTTAGCTCCTCCAACCGTAGCAAAAATATTTGTCGTTACAATCGCTTTCGGTGGAACAGTGTCAGACATAGCTTTAAAGGTCGTTGCTGTTGCGTCAGCATAGAGTTCTCCCGCGTCTAAAGTAGTCGCGTCGGCAAGTTGTGCGGTAAGAAGTGCCGTTGAACCAGTCACACCAATCTCAAGTGTTGCCGCTCCCACGAGATCAGTGTTACAAAAACCGAATACAGAGGCGTAAACGACTCCTGTTACAGTAAAGAGTGCTACTGTTCCAATTGCTCCCGACCCTGCCACGTTTGAAAATGTTTGAGATTTCTTTGTTATAAGTCCAAGATTAACAATAGGAACCCTATTACCATCTCTGTTAAATGTAGCGCTTATTGTTGACATATGATTATGCTACCCGCGTAAACGTATATGCAGTAGCGCTTGAGAACATTAGCCTAAAGCAACCCTGTCCTGTTACTCCCGATGCCACCGTAAGTTGTCCGAACGAAGCAGCCGTTGTGGTCGCAGCGTCAGACAAAATCCCATTAACAGCTACTGCAATAGTAACGGTACTTGCTCCAGCTGTATTATCAATAAAGAGATCGAAAACTGTTCCTTGAACCGCTCCTAGCTGAGTTCCCAAAGCTGTCCCGGTAGGAAGTGTTATTGTTGTACCAGCAGCTGATGTCGAAGTAATATATCCTGTCGCTACTTGTGCCGCTGTGGCTGTAGCTGTAGAGTTAATCGCTGCCGTAGCGTGTGTTGTTATCGGTGCCTTTGTAGAAACAAGACCTGTGCCTTTTCCGGCAATAGTTATGGATTCGTTTGTACCACCCAATGCCGTTATAGCAACATTCCCCCCCGAGGCCGCTGACTTTATATTAATTCCTGTGATCGCCGAAGCTGTTGATGCGTCAACATTTAAAGAAGGGTTAGAGGTTCCACTAGGGCCAACTGCGAGAGCATTAGCGCTTGTCGAAGTGAGTGTTGTCGCCCCAGCCGCTGTTACTCCAGCAATAGTTGTTCCAGCAGGAAGCGCAACGCTTGGCGCAGAACTAAAATCTACTGCTTTTGCAGTATTAAGCCCATTATGTTGAACAACAGGAATATGATTTTCAATATTTACTGCCATAGAAAAACTCTCCTTGAACTCACTAATCCCCTTATTAATGCTCCCTCCGTTTGCGGCCAGGAGCACGATAAGGATCTTAATCTATCTGTAAAAACATGCAAATACCTTTTCCAGACGCCTTTGCTTGACGGATAACACCAATTCGTTGGTGTGTAGTCCCTGCTATGAACACACTAGCGGCTCCAGCTGCATCAAGACATGGAGTTCCGATATCAGACCCAACGGCCGCTGTTTGGTTGCTGGAAAGAACCGTACAAATGCCGTGTGTCTGCACCCACCCATATGACGATGCTGCTATTTCATAGATTGCAACACCAACCGCCATACCTGTTTGGGTCGTAATAGGAGCTTGTATAACCCCACTCCACGGGCTTCTCTTCATATTTACTGTTGCTGATGTTGTATAGGCATACCTAAGTGGACGATCAAGCCAAACTTTAAGCGCTCCACCGGTTGTTAATGTACCAGTAACCCCCATAATCGTATACTCATCGCCAACCGCCACTGTCCCCGCGGTATAAACTCCGATAGACCCACCCTCAAACTGCGCCGAGGTAATAGTTGCGGTTCCATTTGTTACCTGAAGAAACGAGTCCCCCACTGCTCCAGCCGTTCCAATTACCATATTCTCATAGGTTGTATCCTCAACCGCCTCTTGAAGAATATTACCTTTTACAAGCGCCGATGCCCCAGCAAGCGAATAGCGGAACCCTTTTCCATTTGAGCCAACACGGTACTCCCCAATATTATAGGGGCCCGGATTTGTTGTATCCGAGGTATATAAATCAATAGGGGATAAAAACCCTGGTCCTGTTAACATTGCCATACAAAAACTCCTTTTTTAAAACTAAACTCCAGTAATTCCGGTTCCTTTTGAACTCCTTCGGAAAGCCTTAGGAATCATTTGTCCTATGACATAAAACCTAGCTATTCTTCCTGCTTGGTCAGGGATAGTAAGTGGCTTCTGGTAGTACCATCCATTGAATTCAGATGGCATATCAAGAGCGAGTGCCCCTGTTCCTTCATATGTTTCCATAGTTCCAAAATCAACTTTTTCAAGGACATCAGAATATTCCTCAGGAACTTCTGTTCTTCCCATCCAATCCATATAACTTTCGTTGTTCATCCATAACGTTTGTGCTGTTGAAAAATCATCCCGCATGATTGACATGTCTCGGTAAGAAAGTGCGCTAAATCCTGCCGCATTTCTAAGCTCAGCATTGTTTCTCTCTCCATACTTTGCGCGTACCCGAACTTTGTCATAGCCAACCGCTTCATACGATGCGCGAACGTTTGGTGTTAAAAGCTGCTCGTAGAGTGACCAAATTGTTTTTGTCGTGTATGCAGCGTTTGGTGTTTCTCCAGCAAGTCCTGATGCGATAGCACTGTCATACTGTGTTGCCATAGTAGCCAACGTTAATTTGCCACCACTATACGCAGTGAGCGTTGAGTCTAAGACAGGATAAGTTGATCGAGAGAGTCCGCCAATAGTGGAAACATTTGTTCCATCATCAATTATTGCACCAAGTCCAAGTGGTTGTGATGCGGTTCCAAATCCAAATACCGCTGCTCCAAGTGCCTGAAGTGCTTGTGCTGCTGCTTTTTCGTATTTGAAAGTATCGAGATTTATAAGACCAAGGGCTCCTGCGTTTGCAAAAGACTCAAGCATAATGGAAACGACGGGTTGGGTGAAAGCGGTGTGTGCAAAACTTCCGGTTACTGTGGTAGAAACAGCAGAGCTGTTAAGTGTTTCAAGACCCGTAAAGAATTGCCCAGAAGTATCTGAAACAACATCATAGGTAACATCTTCTGTTTTTCCTTGAAATGGTTTTCCTTGAGAAACAAGACGCGAATAAACCGTGGGAGAATTTAATACCTGATCAACAACTTTTGTATAGAGTTGTCTATTGCCAAAGTTATCAACTCTGTTTCCAAACTGGATACCGTCATATGCCATATAAATCTCCTTGTTGTGGTTTTTATCCACAAAAAAACTCGCCCCCCAAAAGGTAAGCGAGTAAGTCTCGTAATTTAGATATAGTGTACTGTCTCTAAGGGAGGGGTGTCAATGCCTATGCTTTTTGACGTTGTAATCCCTCTTCGAGAAGTTGTCGATATGATTTATTGTGATCACGGGCGTAAATATATGCCTTGGAATCACTCTTTACGGCAGAACTTCTTGATCCCGAAACGGGAGCATCCGCACCCGCAGGCTGTGTATTATTTCCCGACTTATAATGCATAAAATAGATTTTAGAAATTGAATCAAGTGCCGGAAGATCTTTCTTGATCCGTTCGTTGTTAATCTTCACTCCTAATTCAAAGAGTTCATTTCTAATTTTATCCCCTTCATCCCCTTCTTTGGTGGATCGAGGAATAAATTTTCCCTCATAAAGCTCCTCAAGCTCAGCAGCAATCTTTCGAGAAACCGCGGCAGATTTCTCCTCCTGGGTTTTTCTCTCTGACTCCTGCTGTTCTCTCTCTTGACGAGTTCTTTCCTCCTGTGCCCGTTCCCGCTCCTCAAAGAGTTTATTCATTTTAATCTCTGCTTTTTTTTCAGAGATACGTTCAATTTCAGAGAGAGCTTCTTTCCAGTCGGTAGGCAAGCGGTTTTCTTTTTCCCACTTAGTAATAAGTTCATCTGACTCGCGTACTTTTTCCTCTTCGCTCTTCTTAGAACTCTCAATCTTTTGAAGTTCTTCTTTAAATGCGGTAGTTGCCTTTTGGGTAGCTTTGTCCGTGGCCTCTTCTAAAAGCCGGGGAATATCTACTTTTTCTTCTTGAAGAGAATTTTTATCAATACTTTTATCGTTCTCTTTTTTTTCCTCGGAAGGAATTTCTTTTAAGGATTCTTCTTTTTGGGCTCCCTTTTTACGACGTTCTCTTGTTTCTGTCAGCATTTGCTGTACTGACTTATCATGGTCCCGCTGGTAAACATAGGGCTCTTCTTTTATTTCACTCTCAGGAGAAGTAACCTCTTTTTTTTCTTCAACATCAGCCATGGTGAAAGTATATCACAAATCAACTTCCTAAAAGGATTTCGGAAATACGTTCGTTAATCTCCACCACTCCCCTGGTCTTGTTTTGTCTCGGAGTATCGACCGCTACGGTTTCTGGGTGCCAATCATCGGGATCTTGGAGAGTGTATTCTTCCCCATTCTTTATAAAAGTTTTTTTAAAAAAAGAATCTTTCTCTTCTTTAGTATTCTTTAGTATATCTATAGTACCTTCCGGTTTTTTCCGGAGTGGGTTGTTGAGCGTGTCCGACCTCATGCTATCCATTCCGGTTTTTTCCGGAGTGGGTTGTTGAGCGTGTCCGACCTCAATTACCCCATTCCGGTTTTTTCCGGAGTGGGTTTCTTGTCCATTCCGGTCTACGTCGGACTGTGTCTCTCCTGCAATCCAAAAGGGGAATAATTTCCTATGTTGGATTTTCCCCAAATCGTCTCGTATGATCTCGCGACGTACAAGATCTAGCGAGACAAGCTTAGAAACAATATCAGATACTGTTCCCGACTTTAGCCCTACTTGTTCCCCAAGGTATGTGTTTGTTGCGTAACAGTATCCCTTGTTGTTGCTTAGTGCTAAAACTCTTCCATAAATTACTTTCTCAGACATAGATAGGTCATCTCTGACCATAATATGTGCGGGTATATAGCATGCACCAACTGATTCTTCGGAATAATTTTCCATAAAACCTCCATAAAAACGACAAGACCAGAGTTACCTTAGCAAATAGGAGGAGTTGTGACACACGTCCGGCTAAAAATAACTCTGGTCTTGTCGTCGATTAGTAGTAGTACCTACACGGTAGCATGTGTCACCTTGGAATAGTATCGAAAGAAGAGGTTCACTTCAAGAAGATAAGAAGTCGATTAGAATAGGTTTTATAGAAAAGCTTAAAAATACACACGAAGCGCATTGCTGCGCCTCCTATGTTTGCTAACGCCCGTATCATAACACACCCTGGGGAGGGAGTCCGGTAGGAGGTGTTGCGGGTATTTGCGCAGTGTTAGTTACGGTAGGGTTCTGTGGCTGTGTAGGGCCTGTGGCAGGTTGTCCTTGTGCCACCAAAGGGTTTGGTTGTTGCATCTGCTGACTAGCCATTTGCTGCTGTTCTAGAGCCGTCTGGTTCATAAGTGCCTGTGCCATAGCGGTAGAGGTATCAAGACCCTTAATTACTTTTTGCATATATGCCATGGGATCTGTTTTCATAAGCATAAGTTTTTCTGTTCTTCCCTCAGGGTCAGAGAGTCCCATGTCAGTAAAGAACGTATAGGGATCGATCATCTCCATCTTTGCCATATCCATAGCGTTGTTTTGTGCTCTCAACTTATCAGTGCCTGATGCTTTGATTTTAACTACCATTCCCTCGTCAACCATGTTTCTATTTAGTTTCATCCACACTGTTTCTCCGGCAATACCAAGAATTTCCTTAAAATGATCTTTGGTATAACGAAGCTTTATAAACTGAAGTGACCAACGAGCCATCCACTCTGCAGCGGCATTAATAGTATCTTCAACAAGATCATCAGCCCGAGTGAAGTCATTTTCACGAGCTATTTGATTATTGGTAGCGGGAGCATTTCCCATGATTTGCCCCCGTACTGATTGTGATCCTGCAATAGAATACATGCGGTTACGGAGGTTATTTACCTCTTCGAACTCTGCGGGAGTAGGCCGTTGCGGCTCTATGTACTTATGAGTGTTGTTTACATTGCCATCAACAACAAAGTCTTCGTCGGGATCATTCATATCGATGGACTCAACATCAGCAGACGTTAGACCCGCTTCCTTTGAGAAAACATTGTGTCCCCTATTATCAAGTGTTTCGTCAATTTGTTTTCCCCGCTTATCAAGTGTTTCTTGATTTCTAATATTCTGTTCGATACGAGACGTTTCATCCATCGGTTGTCTTCCCCACTGGTCATAACCGAGAAAATAGTAGGGCTTTTCAGGGGTTCTGAAATAGTTGTGATAAACCTTTTCCTCTTTAATATTTTCAGGAACCTGACCGGTTATGAGAAGATGTTGCAAGTCGTTCTCAGTCACTCCTTGCCGGACCCCTTTCTCATCATAAGAGAAATAGCGGATCTCTCCCTCATAGTCAAAATTAGGATTCTTCATTTTATGGAGTAAGCATTTCTTATACTTCCACATCACCCCATCAATGCGCTCCCACTGAGTGTCGGAGTGTCGTTTAAATTGATGAAACCATGTCTCTCGAATCTTTATCGTCGTTGCCATGAGTTTCCATCCTGGCGTATCACCTACCATAAGACCACTTCTTTGAAGTTCTTTAAAAAACTCTTCTTTCTTGTTAGGAAAACGCATCACTACTTCCTCAACCGTAAGAGGAACGAGTTGCGAAACAAACTGCATCTCATTAGCGTCATTGGTAGGGCATGTGTGATCAATATCAATTTCATCAGGATGGATACACTCAAAAACATAGTCATCAATTTCAGGATTCCACCGCACCTTAATGCAGCCCGTGAAGTACACTGGATGGTGCTTGAAAGCCAATCCCAGTACTTTCCTATTCTCTCGGTCTTTTATGTCCGTATCGACCGCTTTAGAGACTTCCTGTGCCATAAGAACTGACTCATCACTATCGTTGCCAGGCGTTACCATAAGGTCAGGAAGACGAGACATGGCTAGAGGCTTAATGGTTGACTCAATCTCATAAAGGACATTGTCTTGGAACCGAGATTCGTAGCTTTTAAGATCTCTATCTCGTTCCCGTTGTGCTATTTGCCTCCCGAAGTAATACATCTCGTTTTTTCTTCGTCTGCTATAAAGATCATAGCTTTCTTCATAAAAAATACGGGATTCATTGATTCGTTTATCGATAATATCAACCAGTTCTTCGTCGGGGATAGCAAGTTCAAGAGGATCAAGGGGCTTTGTTTTGAGATCTTCGTTCTCTCTGTTTTTACTTGTTTTTACATCATTGAAAGATCCCTGCATGGGAATAGTAGTAGAAGCCATATACAAAAAAACCCACAGCCAGATTTTTGGTGTGGGGTATGTCCCTTTATTCTATTGTAGCACTATCATAAAAGTTGTAACACTGTTTACAATTCTCGTTTTGACAAAATTGTATGCAAGGATACATACTTGTATAAATACGGTGAGGAAGTACCGTTCTACAAAAAATGCAGCGGAATTCTTCTTGTGACGTTTTAAGAAGAACAGTATTTATATAGCTTCTCTTTGTCCATGAGACAGTCTGAAATGTGTAATAAAGAGAACACCCTCTGTGGGAGGGGCATTTAAATATGATGGGTACTTCGGGAGAGGGAATGCTTCCAGGAAACATGTCTGTTATCTTCCCAGTGACCTGCACGATTGCTTGAGAGCAATTAAAGCAACGAAAGAGAGAGGTACGAGAAGCATTGTCACGACAAATACTGACCGTTTGAAGAAGCGGCTCGGAGAGAGAGTACATGCAGGTAGTATATCAAGTTACTTATTCTCAAACTGGAATCTATTTCCTGTTCCGAAAGCACGGTATTTCTTTCCTTCATGCTGTGTATATGCGCCCGCACTGAAGTATTCCTTGCGCTCACATACTGTAAGCCTCCCCTCGTTTTTAATTGAATGGTCTTTTTTACAGATAGTACAAATCATAGAGAGAGTATACCAAACTTATCTCTTAGGCACAAATTTATCGATATTGATAGGTAATTGGTTTCCATCAATCATACGAGCAGCGGGGTGTGCATAAGGAAGGGTAGGTTTGTCAGACTTACTAATAGCACCTACTTTAGCATCAATCCACTTAAGGTGTTTAAACTGGTATCGTTGGTCATCGCATGCATGGTCTTCACCATCACTATCTATATCCTCTACGTTATTTTTGTCATAAACCTGATCAGGGAGTGTTCGTATGAGGTTGGTACAATTTCTTGTAATCTGCCAATACGGTAACTCGTCAGGTGCATTAGAGAGCCAATTGTGCATCACTGACCACCCCGCAACCCTGTCGTTGTTTGCGCTTCTAAGAAGACGCCATAATTCATTATCATCAACAAATTGGTCCCTAATGCTTTTTGACATATCCTGACCTTTGTTAAAGATAGTTGGATCAGCCCGCACCCACGATACATCTTTGAGGGTAAGATTAAATAACTTTAGCTGTGTTTGTATTTCTTGACTCCACTCCTTAGGATTCTTCTGTGTTCCGTAAGTTTCAAAGAATGTTTTGGCACGGTAGAAGTGGGTAGCATTAAAAAATACTTTTTCTATTGTTGTAAGGTGAAACGAGAAAGGTGCGGTACGTCCCCAATCCATACCGCCAACGACAAGAGACCCCTCTTGGGGAATAAAGGGGCGTATGATATGTAAACCCTCGTTCCACTCCTCAAAGTATTGATCTTCAAAGGTAGTCCACGATCCCTCCATAAATGCTTTGCGCTTCTTTTCAGGAAGGGATCGTAGTTGTTCTACATACGAGGGATCAATGTACTTATTATCATCATATCGTGCAGGGACATAGAAAAATCGACTTTGTTCATGGTCTAGTTTGTCGGAATTAGGAGCTATCCACTTCTGTTTTACCCATCCATGACCTATCGAACCAGGGTTTGTAGCCCCCACAAACTTAGTATCAGGAATACCTGGATAACGAAGCCGAAAGCGTAAATCATCAAAAGTCTCTTCGTTATTCTTGGTGAGTTCTTCCACAAGTATGGCTGCAAATTCCACGGAAGCGTATTTACTTGGATCATCAAGATTACGAAGAAGAATATTAAATCCGCCCCACTTATCACTAGCTTTAAAAACATAGCCCTCCTCTCTTGTATCCTTTAGCTCCCCAAGCCATGGGGGGAATTCACGTTTTATTCTACTGATTTGTCGGTCTTTAAGGGTTGGGTAATCTTCAGAGAATAGACCGATTGGTATACCTTTGATTCCATACTTGGCGGAGTAATACATTCCCAATGCCAATGCACTCCATCTAACAAAATAAGATTTACCTCCAGCAGCGGCCCCTCCGTAAAGAAGATACTTACATTCTGGTTGGAAGAGTCTCTTAAACGCCTCGAGTTGTTTGGGTTGAAAGTTGGCAAGTTTGGTGAAGTTGATTTCACGCACTAGGCTCCTTCTTAAATACTGGGTGGTTACGAAAGTTAAGAACCTCTTTTTCTATACCACCTTTTGGGTCAATCTCTTGTGACGGATTACCGAATGTCTCAAGCTGCATACGAGAGATTGGTGGAAGAAGTCGTATATACTCGTCCCATTCTTGTGGAGTTAAGTATAGTGCGAAACTACCCTCATCAATTTGTTTGGTTAATATTTCTATTGCATTCATCTTAGTAGTTTTAGTTTCAGTTGTATTTTCTTATCATTCTGTATCCAACCTAACTCTCAGTGGTTCATCACTATCATTACCAAGTAATTTACGCTCTGTTTCAATCATCCCATGATTGGCCTTGAGAAGAAAGATGGCCATCGCTGAGTTAACTTCTTTACCACCATACATACCGTCAACCATCAATTGGTTCTTCTGTAATTTAAAAACTCGTTTATAAGCGGCTCTAAACTCTGGATGTTTTTCGCACCAATCAGCCATTGTATCATCAGATACTCCCAAATGAAGGCTCAGGCCTTCGATCGTCGGTAGAGATGGCGCTGAACTATTTATTGCGATATATTCCTCACATTCACTAAGTACTCCATTATGATAAAGTGTTGGCCTACCTTCTTTAAGATAATCCTTAGGGTCTTTACGTGGTGTTGCCATTTTTCCTCCAAAACTTCCTTAAAATAAGTTCATCGATTATTTCGTTTCGAATAGTTATTACTGTAATAAAAAAAGCTACTGACCAATGGGCGTTAGTCCATACAAAATAGAGCAAAACTAATTCCAGAAATATTCTTATTAGAACCTGTGGACTAACCTTCATAGGGATTATCCCTCAAAACCGATTCTTTACCGGTAGTTAGTTTATATTTTTTAATATACTCCTTTGCCTTTTGAAGCTCAGGTACTTTATCCAACGTTTCCTTCATTGCTTCTTTTCCCTCCTTCACCTTCTTAGGCTCTTCTCTCTTTTTTATCTCTTTTGCATCAGGCCGTCTTATGACTCCAACACCCACTCTATCAATTGATTCATAAAGAGGGTTATCTCGTAGAGGTTCTTCCTTAATGGTTGTCTTATCATGCTTCTCTTCTTTAAATATATACATACCAAAAAAGAATCCGGCAAATATCCCAAATAAAAAAAAGAGGATAATTGTTTCAATCATAATCATTCCTTGTAATACGTATCATCTCCTGAGTAAACGTGTTTTGCGTTCTTTATCTCATTTTCAGTATACCCATACTGACGGGCTTTTTCCTCTCCATATACATCAACCCACCGTTTATTAAGGCTTCCTTTTCTGTGGTGTGATGTTATGTCATCAGGGAAAGCTTTTCGTTCCTCTTTGATTGAATCACTCGTAAACTCTACTCCTTTGTCAGGAGGTGATACTCCTTTATTCTGACACACTTTACACGGAAGGTATCCTAAAAAAACGTGACTAACCGCTTCTCCCGTGTGACACGCGGGACACATCACTTTTTCTTTCCTCCCATACACTTTTTACAATCATCCTTATCATTTCCATGAGGACACTTCTTCATAAAAAATCACTTCCTTTCTTCTCGTACTTTAGGAACAATTATACAAGAACTGGTAAGTATCTGAATAGCAACAGAGACCGCATTGGTAAGAGCATTTAAAGGGACGAGAGCGGGGTCGATAATACCTGCCGCGACGAGATCTACCGGTTCTCCTGAAGTAACATCGATACCATAGTTATTATCTAAAAGAGCAAGACTCATTCCTGACGAAAACTGATCTATTCCTGCATTACTAATAAGACGGTAGAAAGGTTCGAGGAGTGCCTTCTCTAAAATACGGTGCGCAGGTATTTCCTTGTTAAGAACATGGCGTATTCTAAAGTAGATCATCTCTCCCCCTGGTACAATTCCCGATTCAAGTGCTGCTCGTGTTGCTGCTACCGAATCCAAGACCCGCTCTCTGCGCTCTTTCATCTCCACTTCCGTTGCACCCCCTACTCGAATAACCGCTACTCCGTTCGTAAGTTTAGCGAGTCGTTCTTTTAGCTTTTCTTTGTCAAATTCACCGCTCTCTTCCTCAATTTGCTTCTTAATCGAATCTACTCGAGCTTGAAGCGAGTGAGAGTCCCCAGAACCACCCGTTATAATAGTTCCTGACTTTGTTGAAACAATAGACTCAGCTTTACCAAGATGACTTATGGTTATATCTTCAATTTTATGCCCTGCATCCTCGGTAATAAACTTAGCACCAACAAAAAGCGCAATATCCTGAAGAAACTCTTTTTGGTTCTGTCCGAACGAAGGAGCTTTAATACAAAGTACCGATAACTTGCCCTTTAATTTGTTCTGAAGGAGCGTAGGAAGTACGTCACCCCCTATTTCTGGAGCAATAATCACCAGTTTATCTTGCTGCTTCCATAGCTCTTCAAGGAGCTTCATAAGCGGTTCTACAACGAGTAGGGATTTATCTGTAACAAGAAATCTTGCATCATGAAGGATTGCTTCCATATGCTCCGGATGAGTAATGAAGAGGGGGTGGTAGAATCCAGTGTCAAACTGCATTCCTTTTTGAAACTCCACAGTAGTTACTGCGTTCTTTGATTCCTCAACCGTAATTATTCCATCTTTTGTTGCCTGAGTAAGTGTTCCGGCTACAAGGTTTCCTATCTTCTCGTCTTCTGCTGATATCGTAGCAATACGAGTTAGCTGATCTTCGGTGGTGATAGGAGTTGCTTGAGAAAGAATCTCATCTATGAGAAGATCTAACCCACTCTCAAGTCCTGATCTAAGTTCCATGGGATTAAATCCCGACGCAATATACTTAAATGCTTCTTGAATAATGGCATGAGCTAAGATGATGGTAACCGTTGTCCCATCTCCTACTTCATCAACCTGTTTACGCGCAGCCTGAATAATGAGTTGCGCACCCATATTTTCGAATTCATCAAGTAGTTCTATACTTCGTGCTACTGATACCCCATCGTGAAGAACAATGCGTTCATAGATCTCTCCTCGGGGATTTGTTTTAGCAATCGCGACATTCTGTCCTCGTGGTCCAAGAGTAGTACCAACGCTTTTACAAACAATATCTATTCCTTTAAGAAACTTCGACCTCGCTTCTTGGTCAAAGAGAACATCAGTTTTGATCATTTTCCTCCTCAAAAGTACTTCGTATATCTTGTATCTTCACCATATAGAATCGCTTTGATCCGTGGACGAAAAAGTCATAGCTTCCCTCATACGAAAGAAAAACTACAGTATCTCCTACCCGTGCATAGCGGCGCATTTCAAGAGTTGCTCCAAAGTCGGTCCGGATATCATCACCTACGGCAGTAACTCGACCACTCAAAAGCCGCGATCTATTACTTGGGCTTGAAACAAGGGAAAGGCCACTTGATTCTTGCTCAGTAATTTCACAAATAACAATCCCCGGCGCGGGGGTAAACTTAGTCATTGTCCTCCAATCCTATAAATCTTCCTGAGTCCGATTCCAAAAGAATCTGGTATTTTTGAACATCCTCGTGTACTTTTCTACGAAACCACACAGAAAGAGGTATGCCGTTAAGAAGCTTTTTAAGAATATCGAGCTCAGACCTGTCTTTTAGATAAAATCCAATACGAAGCGGTTGAAGCATATACATAAAAGTATACTAAAATATTCCTACTTTTTCTACTACTCTCCAATTACTCCAAAAACTATGAGTACGCATATCGTCACAATCATTATTATTTCCTTATCATTATTATTTCTTTCAAGTTTTCTTTAAGAATAAGTATTTGTTGGTTAAACCTAAAAACAGCCCGATTGTATCCTTCTTCTTGCGTAAACTCCCCTTCTGGCGCATATTCATCACACACATAGCACCAACCGCTATCATCATTATGTGCATGTCCACTATGCTTACCTACTGGATGTTCTTTCATCATCAGTCCATCCAGGATAGTAAAAAGGAGGCCGAATAATTCTGTTTCCTTTTCTTTAAAGAATTGCTTGCATGCCTCGCTAGGTTCAGCGAGCCCAGAGGTTTTGTCATTGTATCCATGAGTGATACACTCACCTAGTATTCTTCGTATATCTTTAAATTCACTCATAACCCGTGCTCCTTTTGGATATCTGAAATAATAGATAGCGATTTCTCAAATCCCGTTATCATCATCCACGCTCCAAACGATGATTCCTTATCCCGATACTCTGGATAATTATTAGTTTTCTCGTTTTCTATCCTCTCTTTACACTCCTGGAGGAGTTGTACAGTAGTACTCCTAATGAATTTTTTAATATGTTCGCCCTTATCATATTTTGGAGTACCTGGTGGAGCTATTCCCCACATTAAATCAAAATCTTTTTCCCACTCAGGCTGTGGTTTATCTGTCTGAACTGGTAGTTGTGCGTCATTCATGAGGACGCCCCTTTCTTCTTTTTCTCCTCCTACTTGTAATAAACTATAATTGGGACACTCGGGATTGTTGCAAAACGGAGCTATAAAATTGTCGTTTCCGTAGCTATATTTCATTTCTTGACCACACTGGACACACATTAGATTTTCGATAGTGGCTTTCAAATAAATAGGACAGCTCATACTTTATCCTCCCACTTTTCCCATTCAGAGATCATTCTGTGGATGTACTCTATAAATTCCTTATCTTCACAGTGTACAACAAGTAGATTATAGAGTGAGTTAAAGCTAACAAATCCATTTCCACAAAATTTAATTAATACCTCGAGTTCAATATTTTTATTTATCACTTCTCCTCCGTTATTTTTAAACTCTTACGTCTTCTCTTGTATAAGATTATCGTCGTTGCCTCCTCCGTTAGTTCTCCAAAAGGCACGTTGCCTCCAGCATCGCATAGCTCGTCTATTATTTTTATTATTCTTTCTCGCTCCTTTCTATGTGAGATTGGATAATCTTTAAAGCTATAAACAAACCGTCGTTGAAAGCTGTCGTTCTCCACCTAATAAAGTCGTCAACCTCCTTGTCCAAAACATTAATATCCTCCGGAAATTTCTGGTTCTCTATCTCTTCCTGTATCTGGGAAAGGGTTTGAGAGATGAACTTGCATACCCAATTCTTAGTAATAGTGTGTTGGCAATTCTCTATATCACAGTCGTCGAAATCATCAATTGTTCTGCACCATTCACTGTGACGGAACTCAATCTTGTTAAATCGTTCTTTCCATGTACTATATTGTGTAGGTTTCATAGATTATCCTTGTGCTTTCTTGCATACTGGTTACGCTTCCTACGTTGGTAATCTAGGCTCTGTGCCTTGAAATGACAGTCATAGCAACCGTTCTCTACCCATACAATAGGCATCTGATATCGTGAGTCCCACAACTCCAGCGGTTTGCCACATTCGCAGAAAGTCTGAGCTTTAGTTTTTTCGTAATAAATGCACTGGTAATTATTCATGATTTTTCTCCCGCATTGCTTCTTGCTCTACCACAACAAGAAGACCCATCAATATGCCATAGATCCTTATCTGGTAGATGACACGGACATTTACAGAGTATTCTATCATTGACTTGACCCAGTGGTTTGGTACTTATTTTCATCTCTTTCAAAACTTCTTCTGCGGATGTTCCATATTCAGGAAAATTAATACTACCGTCTTCTTTATATCCAAATATCTCTTGACACATGCCCAAATAAGTTGCGTACCACTTATTAATATTAAATCTATTCATATAAATTATTCCGCTCCTTTCAAGCTTTCCTTATGTAGTCTCCTTTGGGGAGTATATGGATTCTATTTTGATCGCTATCTCTTCTAGCTGGTCGTAAACTTCTTGCTCACCACTCCAATCTGTCAGCAAGTGTGTTCTAACTATCTCTGCTGCTTTTCGGATAGTATCGGTTCTTGTGGAGGTGATGGCTTGGTCAATCTTGTCATTCGCCCAGTCGATCACATCTTCATAGCAAGCGTCTGGTTTGAATTCTACCTCAACCTCTGGTGATTCTGGATTGCTGCTATATTCCTCATCCAAAAATGTACCAAAGAACTCCCTGCGTAGAACTTCATAATCTCTAATATCTTGTTTTACTGTCTCTACTTCACTGGTTGGTTTATCCATATTATTCTCCCTTCAAGCCTAATTTAATACTTTGTATACGTTGGTTAAACTCATGGGCTGCATCGTTCCATCCTGATGAATGCACGTCTTCGTCGGTAATCTCAATAGTATTCTCATACGGAATGCTTTCCATTACCAGGCCATCAAGGAGGGTAGAAAAGAAGGCACAGAGTTCGTCTGTTGCCTTCTCTCCATTAAATTCAAAAGTTCCGTATCCCTTTTCATGACTCTTAAATAAAATATCGCCAATTTGTTCACGGATATCTTCAACTGCTGTCATAGACTATGTAAAGTATTTCTATTCGGTTCAAAAGGGTCAGCGGGTAAGCCAAGTGCTTCTCTATAGCGCCGTACCTGTAGATATACGACCATGCCGCCAGTTATTGCACCGAATAGAAATACTCCTCCAAAAAATAAATACATTATAAATTCACTCATAACCCATGCTCCTTTTGGATATCTGAAATGATACTTTTAGCAGTTTCGAGGACTGAATTTCTATCACATTCACACTCATCTCCATCAGCAATCGAGTACCCACACAGTTGACAGGTACAGCAAGAGCCATGAGTTGATTTACGTTTATTTTTTTGTTTTTCTATCCTCTCTTTACACTCCTGGAGGAGTTGGGAGAGCAGATCAGTTATAAGCACTCTTAGTTCTTCCTCAATCTCTGTGCGTGGAGCATAGTCTTCCTCACCCCATGTCACTATCATGACTCCTTGGCGTTGCAAGTCTCGTTTGACCAATTTATTTAGCAGTTTTTCCCACTCAGGCTGTGGTTTATCTGTCTGAACTGGTAGTTGTGCGTCATTCATGATTGTATCCTTTCAATAAATGTTTACTTTTGGTATGACAATAACACCTCTCACATCGCCACCGTTTAGGCATTCCCTAGCAACAACACAGTAATCATCCGTTTCTTTTACAAGGAACCCCGTTGTTATAAAACGTGCAATATCATACTTTTCTATTTCTGGCGTTGTTTGGTGATTATATTGATTAGAGTCTGTCCATTTTATAGTTATTACTTCTTTTTTATTCATTTCTCCTCCGTATCTAGTGTAGTGAGTAGGTCTTTGGAACGTTGGCGTTGTTCGGATTTTAAATTGTTTCTATTCATAGCCAAAATTATATTTCTAGGGATACTTTCCCCTGTTCCTATGCTCATCAATTCCCAATAAGACATCGCGGTGTCTTCATCATTGCCTATTATTTCTTCCACCATTTTCTTAAAGAGTTCTTGTTGTTGGAGGAGAACAGACTTTATTTCCTCATCGCATTCGTACGCTTCCCCTGTTTTTTTAAATTTTTTCCACTCTTCCATTTTCTCTTGTATAAAGTTATTCATTGGTTTGCTTCGCTCACATTTTATTTCATCTAGTGATTTCATCCCTGTTTTACAAGTTGTTTGCTTGCTCCTTTAGCTCGTTAGCTTTGTCTATCAACTCTTGAGCTTTTTTAAGTAATTCTGATTTTTTATCATCAATAACTATGCCTGTTATTTTTTTAAAGATCTCTGCATCAAATTGCGGTATAGAAGTTATGCAACCTCTCTGCTGCTCAGTAGAATTAGACCAGAAACTAGCCCATGCATCTTTATACGCAAAAGTTTTTAAACAACCTCCCAACTCTCTGTAATTTGGATAATTATTTTTATCATCTTTTGACATGTCCTTTTCCTCAACCCACTTAATTAAATATATTTTTACCTCATTTTCTCTTAACTCCTTTAACGTATCAGCATATTCTTTCTCAGAGACATCTTTGTTGAATATCCTGATATTTTTTTGATATCCTTCTCCTTTTGACTCAGATTTTCCACTCCCTAAACAAAAAATCATCTTTTCGCTCATTCTCAACCCAACAGAAAAGTCGCAGAAGTCGCAGAAGTTGCAGAAGTTGCAGAAGTCGCAGAAGTTGCAGAAGTTGCAGAAGTCGCAGAAGTTGCAGAAGTTGCAGAAGTCGCAGGAGTTGCAGAAGTTGCAGAAGTCGCAGGAGTTGCATCTCATATTGTTTAACATAAGTTTTTCCTTTTTTTAAATTTATAAATAAAAGTTTTATAACCCTATTAGTCTTCTAAGATACGCGCTTTCCACCAAAAATAACCAATGAGGATAATAACGCCAATGTTAATAGTATTTGAATTAGGATCATAATTTTTAATAAGAAAAAACCAATCAATAGCAACCAAATTTACATAAAGAACATCGCAGTTTTTCATATTCTTATTCTCCTGATAACCCCTCATCTTCTAGTAACGCCCCCATAAGGGCGTAATTGGCAACATCAAGCCAACATTCTTTGACTGTTTCTCGAGGGGGTTTTCCTCCCCGTTTCACATCATTAATCTTGTCCTTTGCTCGTACAATAATTCCCTGCCGCCCATCATCCATAAACACGTCTCTGTGGTGGTTATTTCTATCAACAAACAATTCATAGGCCTCTTCAAAAAGCGCACGCATTTTATCTGCGGTATCTTTTAGCTTGGATGTTGCTGGTTCTGTCATAAGTCTCCTTTCTTTCTAGTGATTCTTTAGCTTTATACAACTTCTTTTTTTCAATCAATCCTCGTAATTCATCAAACTCCTCGGCTACCGTTGTCCAGTACTCAATTCGCTCAAGTATTTGTTGCTTTCTTTGTCTAACTAGATCTTGGTTGCTCAAAAGTTTATCAACAGATACATATCCTCTGCTCTTACCACCATCAGAGGATTCTACTGATACGTTGTAGAACGCCCTAGTAGCTTTTCTGGCTATCTCTACTTGTACCTGTACAATGAGCATTCTTGCTTGTTGTAAGCGGTATTGGTATGCCGCCTCGGTATTATCCCACTCAAAGAAGTCGTGGAGAACGCTATTCTGGGATTCCGCTCTTGCAAGAACAGCGGTTGCCGTTAACAAGCCACCTTCTTTTTCTAACATTTTTAATTCTTCTAATAATCGTGGATTTATTTTTTTAATCATAAATATCCTTTTTTAACATAACTGCCAATACATACCCAAACCCACCGTATAATAACCCAACTCACCGTTCCTGTCTTACCATGTCTTAACTAAACCAACGATACCCTAACCCTCCTGCCAAACCATACCAGAACTCACCTCACCAAATAATAACTTACCCCTCCAGCCATACCAAAACTGTCCAAAACGGACCCAACCATTCCAACACACTTATTGCGCTACTGAGAATGTGCCATTGTTGCCACCACGTTCAGGACGTTGCTCACCTACGCCGCAAGCAAAGCCTGCTATATTAATTAGATTTGCAATCTGTTCTAGCGAAATCACATCAGCGTTAAATCTAATCTCAAGGTCGCATAACCAATCATTAAGTTGTAATCTATAGCGTAAGTCAGCACTCCCCATACCAACGCGTACCATGTCTTCACGCATGAGAATATTCTTAGGGTGCTTAGGATCAAAGCCGAAAAGTCCCTCAGGTCTATCATCAGGGTCAAAGAGTGTTACTTTGAGTCGTTTCTTGCTGCTTGATGTAGCACCGCTCGTAGGGACAATAGCCACCTTCTTTTTTCCCATTATTGAATAGACAGGAATAAGATCAGACTGGTCGGTAGTGATAAACATTGCTCCTCGAATCAAAGTCATTGTCACACCTTCAATATTACGAGTCGCAGCGACAATTGCTTCTTTAAACCATGCCCCACGAACACATAGCTCGCCCGACTGATTTATGTACGGCGTGTTCGAGTAATCATCAATAGGATCACGTGTCTCTCTGCCCTTAGTTGCGAGCTTCTGTTGTTTAACGCGCATCATCTCTTTAGCTTTCTCGCTCCACTTATGGTAGATAAGCGGCGAGTCACTTTTAATGGTTAATATTGCTCTCTGAATATTTGATTCAGGGATTTTTATCTTTATATCTTTCTTGGCAAAAGCCATAAAACTATCCTTTCTTTTGCATAATATATATTCTTACAGGTTTAGGCTCATCGTATCGCATAAGTGTTTCAACAATAAGTCTCCTTAAAAATAGTTGATAACTTACATAGCATCAGTTGCCGATGGTCTCATTTGATACACCTGGTTAATGCGGTCAAATCTGTGTTCAACCTCATTTTTTACCCAGTCGTATGCTTCGGGGTGATTATGTTTAAGCATGGCAAGGCCAACATCAATAGCATAAGGCGCTATTTCTGGCCAATTTCGAGCCATCATCGCCATAACCCGAGAGAACTGTCCCCGCCTATCCCCACATAGAAACGTAATTGCTTGCTGTGTTAAGAGGCTATCCATTTTTTTGAGATAGGGAGCAGCAAGACCATCTTTCCACCTCTTTGGTCCAAAATAGTCGATAAGGATCATGTCGTTTCCATCCAGAACCCAGTTGTCTGGCTTAAAGTCCCCCAAGACCTCCGTAGGACAAGTGATAAGGGGGCTCTCTACTCTTCCACCGGGGAGTCTATCCAAGAACTCTAATATTTTTAGGGAAATCCATCTTTTGTAGTCAAGAGCATAGCCATTAGAGAGTTTAGACTTCAAGTCCTCTCCATCACCATGCATCTCATCAATCATAACAATTTGGTACGAACCACCAGCTTCTACCTGAACAGCATTGATACGATGATTTTTAGGAATAACCACTCCGGCCTTCTGTAGTTCGTTTCTATAGGCAATAGTTTCATCAACAAGCATTCGTGCTTCATCCCACGTATATCCCTTATGCTCACCACCACAGAACTTAGCAACACACTCTTTATCTGCTCCTGGATAGTCTGCAATACGCACCACCCGTGCTTGTTTTCCATTGGCAAGATTAACTCGACGCAGTTCGGGAATAACCCCTACGGGAATTCTTTGCATTGGTTCAATCAGAGTTGATAATAACGGCAACTCGGTACGTGCCATAACGTAACAACTACTATAAATAATGTATGTATAATAGTATACTTTTATGTATATGTCAAGATAGTGTTATTTATATGGTGTTTTCTCTTTCTTTAGTTCTTTTAACCGCTCAGACCAATACAAATAGGCCATTTTTCGGTCTTTTGTATGAAGCAGGTTTGACTTCAATCGTAGCGAATCAAACCGACCTTGTCCCAACTGTTTAATTTTGAACTCTCTATAAGCCTCTCTATCTTCTTTTTCCCAGTATCTGTGACATCCAAAGCAAAGCGTATCGCAGTTTTCCTCGTCGAATCGAACACTTTCCATGCGTCGTCCAAAGTAGTGGGAACACTGGGTTTTCTTAGAATATACTCCGCACCGAACACATGTATACCTATCCCGTGTACGTATATACTTTGAGAACATAGAGTCAGCTTTGTCTATTTTTAGATACATCTCTTCCAAAAGGACAGGATTCATTACTACAAATCTCCCTATCCCCACCCCAATACGTAAGATCACTTTCACAATAAGGACACTTTTCTTTGTTTTTAGTGTATTTAACTATCAAAATACCAACTCCTAAAACAAGAACCGCCCCTACAATAAGATACCAGTTAAAGTCTCCTGTTGCGGGAAGTTGTGCACTTATTCCTGCTTCTTGGGTATTGCAGTGGTCTTGTGCTCTGAGACAACCAAGGCTCCCAGTTCTCCCATCAGTTCGTCCATCAGATCGGTCTTCTCGTTGAACATCAGTAGAATCTGACGTTGAGTTTGGATACTGTAGTGAAAATTGCGTAGGATTAGAGCTTGGGCTAGCAGAATAACTAGCTGTAGGACTAAGAATAGGACTATAAGTGACATACGGACTCCTTGTTGGAACAATACTAGGGGAAGGACAGTCATTTTCTGCTTGTGGTGTTCCACAGTGTGTCCACGCAAATACCATCTGAGTTGATTCCCCTAATACTACAAAAAAAATAATAAGTAAAAAAATACCAATAAAAAATTGCTTCATACTATTTACACTCCTTTAGTATCTGTATTAACTTATCCGCCATCTTCTTAGCATGCTTTTGTCTCGCTAGGTCTCGGGTAGCATCAGCAGCAGCATCATCAGCATCAGCATCATAAGCAGCAGCAGCAGCAGCAGCAGCAGCAGCAGCAGCATGAGCAACAGCATAAGCAGCAGCATGAGCAACAGCATAAGCAGCAGCAGCAACAGCATAAGCAGCAGCAGAATAAGCAGCAGAATAAGCAGCAGCATCAGCAGCACTCCTTGCAGATACCCATTCGCTTTGCTCTATTTTTTGGTCACTGAGCTTTCTTGTATAAAGCTCAGCCACTAGCTGTATTGCTTTTTTTCCGTCTTCTCGAGCATATTGAAGAACACCATCCCTCTTATCAATAAGCATCCAGATCATGAATTTATCAATAACGTGAATGAGATCCGATCCAACAGTAACCGAATTAAGGAATCTCAGTGGAAATTCCTTCGAATCCTCTTTAGACATTTTTTCAAAAAGAGTGTCCTTCAGCTGAGCAATCACTCTTGGTATACCTAGGATACTTTCGTATCGCTGATACCAGTCTGAGTCGTCAGATAATCCTGAAACATGATCCTCTTGAATTGTGCATCCAACCGCACATCCTTTACCTCGCTCCCAATATTTTCCCTGAATAATATGGTCAAGCTCATAGTGTCTTTGAATCCTTTTTACATATTTTTCTTTTATTTTTTCATCATTGTGAAACGCTAACATACTTTCTCCTTTCTAATTTCTTTATTCTTTTTATTTACTAATCTATAACAACTATCGTGGTAAAACACATAGTGTCCCCATGATTTTCTCCATTTGTAACGTCTTTGATTAACTGCTAAGAATTGTCCACAGTGTCCGCACAAAACAATAACTGTTTTTTCCATATTAAGAAAAAGTAAGTATAAAAAATACAAAACAAATTATTCCCAAAAGAAAGCAGGAATAAAGAATGAATTTTAATTTCATACGTAACCTATAATTAGCTATATTAAGTCGCGATATCTCCGACTCTCTTACTATTATATCCTTCACTGAGTAT
>Ga0179594_10000074_pt1 | contig 39945 bp, 30 predicted proteins | sample CZOMad1_1_08_16f_FD_148625 | JGI IMG/M metagenome (GOLD analysis project Ga0179594, IMG submission 148625) | Vadose zone soil fungal communities from Angelo Coast Range Reserve, California, USA - CZOMad1_1_08_16fungal (Illumina Assembly) | ecosystem: Environmental > Terrestrial > Soil > Vadose...
AATTGGCGCCTGGATGGACGAACCGAACAGCGATCCATCGCTGGTACCCACCTATTTGTTATCGCGCTTTACGCGCAAACACGTGACGGTGGCGCTCGGAGGCGATGGCGGCGATGAACTTTTTGCCGGTTACCCGATGTACCTGGGCCATCGTTTTGCGGAAATCTACGGCCGCTTGCCGCGCCTGCTGCGCCGTGGTTTGGTGGAGCCGCTGGTGCGCATGCTGCCGGTCAAAACCAAGAATCTTTCATTTGATTATCGCGCGCGGCGCTTTGTGGCCGGAGCCAATTTCGATCCGGTGCAGCGCCACCATATGTGGTTCGGATCGTTTACGCCGGCCGAGCAGGAACAGTTGCTGACGCTCGCGGTCAAGCGCAACAGTGACTCAGACATCTATCGCGAAGCCAGGGCGCTCGACGAAGAGTCGGATGCGACAGACGTGATCGAACGCATGCAGAGTTTGGATACGCAGTTATACCTGGCGGAAGACATTCTGACCAAAGTCGATCGCGCCAGCATGGCGGTCTCGCTTGAAGTGCGCGCGCCGTTTCTCGATCCGCGGGTGGCTGAGTACGCTGCGTCTTTGCCGCGCAATTACAAACTGCGCGGGCGCAAATCAAAGTACATCCTCAAGCGAGCCGTAGCCGATCTGGTGCCTCCGTTTGTCACGCGCCGGCCAAAGAAAGGGTTTGGCATCCCAGTCGCCGAGTGGCTGAAGAAAAAACTACGGCCGCTCTCGCGGGATCTTTTGTCGCCGGAGAGAATCAGGCGCGCCGGCGTTTTCGACCCCGAGTATGTGACGCGTTTGCTCGATGAACACGAAGCAGGCGTCGCCAATCATCGCAAGCCGCTCTGGACCTTGCTGATGTTTGAACTGTGGCATGAGAGCTTTATCGAAACGCCGCGACGAATTGAGACATCCGTGCTGAACGGTTCCTAACCGCAAAGCGGTTGCGCCCTCCAGCCCAGAGTTGCCGCTTCGGCTACTCTGGGTTATGTGAACGAGAAAATTCTCAACCGCAACGCGGTTGTGCCATTTGATCGGGAGAAGTCCGCAAAGCAGGCGCAACCGCGTTGCGGTTGAAGAACCAATCGTTGTCGTTCCCCAGGGTAGCCGCTACGCGTCAACCCTGGGCTCTGTGGCGCAACTGCCTTGCAGTTGAAAGCTTCTGACCCTACCGATGAACGCACACGATCTTGACCAGGTACTCGCGGACCTTTTCGCCTGGTGTCGCGCACGGGACTTTGCCGGCTACGATCCGTTCGATGGTCTGAACAGCCGGTTGTTTCAGCGCTCTCCTTTCAAAAACTCACGCGCAGCGCGTTTGCTCTGGACGCAACTCTGCAAACGCTCACCGATCAACTTCCGCCGGATCGCCAAGATACCGCAAGAAAGAAACGCCAAGGGAATCGCGTTATTCGCACTGGCCGCACTGTCAAACTATCGACGCTTAAAGACCAAAGCCGCTGAGGCAGAGGCGCGCTCCCTGGTAGACGATTTGCTGACCATGCGTTTGCCGGGTTTCAAAGGCGCTGCCTGGGGCTACAACTTTGACTGGCAGGGCCGCGCGTTTTTTGCGCCGCGCGGCACACCCACGATTGTGCCGACGGCGTTTGCGGCCCGCGCGCTGGTAGAAGCCGACGAGATTTTGGATCACAAAGAGTATCTGCGTTTGGCGCGCACGGCCTGCGATTTCATCCTCAACGATCTCAACCGATCGCAAGAAGCGAGTGACGAAGTCTGCTTCAGCTATTCACCGCTCGATCGCACACGAGTCTTCAACGCGAGTTTGCTGGCCGCAGAAACACTCGCCAGGGTTGGCAGGGCCACCAGCGAACCGAGTCTTTGCGAATGGGCGTTGCGTGCCGCACGTTACGTCGTGCGCCGGCAACGGCCTGACGGCTCATGGTCCTATGGCGGCGACGCTTATCAAACCTGGGCCGACAACTTTCACACTGCGTTTATCCTGACCAGCCTGTCGCGCATAATTGAACCATGTGCAGGAGCCCGCGAGGAGTTTTCAGATTTCCTGGTCCGCGGCTGTGAATTCTGGCGTGAGCGCTTTTTCTTAGCGAATGGCTGGCCCAAGTATTTTCCGGATCGCATATATCCGGCAGATGCGCATTCGGCCGGCGCGGCAATCGTCGCGCTGGTCGAGTTGGGCGGGCACATACCCGGCACGCTGGAACTGGCACAGAAGATTGCCGATTGGACCATCGTCAATCTACGCTCTCCCGAAGGCTATTTCTATTATCAACGTCGCCGTCTCTACACTGTGTGCACTCCCTACATGCGCTGGTCAGAAGCGTGGCAGGCGTACGCGCTCGCCAGGCTCGCGGAAGTAAAAAGGAAAAGGTAAAAAGGCAAAAGGCAGAGGCAAACGGCAAACGGCTTAGACCAGTGACAACCCCAAACAGATTCCATGAGAGACATTCGAGAAAGAACGTTTGAGTTCGCAGTGAGAATTGTAAGACTGTGTCGGGAACTTGATAAGTCCGTGGGCGTGGGCCGCACGTTGAGTAAACAGTTGTTGCGAGCGGGCACTTCCGTTGGAGCCAACGTCGAAGAGGCTCAGGCAGGACAGAGCAAAGCAGATTTCATAAGTAAGAACGCGATCGCGCTCAAGGAGGCCCGCGAATGCCACTACTGGCTCCGGCTGCTAATCGCCGCAGAGGTCCTGACTGAGAAAAGGCTAGCCGAATTGAGAGATGAAGCAACTGAGTTGGCTAAAATCCTTGCGGCAATTATCGTTTCAGCGAAGCGACACCGTCCGTAGCGTTGTGGTTGTAGACTTCATTTTGCCTTTTGCCTTTTTACTTTTTCCTTTCAGCCCATGCGAATTTGGATTGACCTCGCGAACTCGCCGCACGTGCCTTTCTTTCGCGCGTTGATTCCGGAGTTTGTCGAGCGCGGCCATCAATTTGAACTCACCGCTCGCGACTACGCGCAGACAGTTGCCCTGGCAGAGGCTGCCGGCATGACACCGGTGGTGATTGGCGGCCACGGCGGCGGCAAGCTCACGGGCAAAGCCGGCAATCTCATCGGGCGCGCTGCGTCTTTGGCAAAGTGGGCTCGAGGCCGCGGCTTTGATCTGGCAGTGAGTCACAACTCATACGCACAGATCGCGGCAGCCGGGGGCTTGGGAATTCGCGCCGTGACGCTGATGGATTACGAGCACCAGCCGGCGAATCATCTCGCGTTTCGGCTGGCCTCGCGAGTGATCGTCCCCCGCGCATTTCCTGAAAGCGCGCTCAAACGTTATGGCGCATCGCGCGGCAAAGTGAAACGCTACGAAGGCACTAAGGAAGATGTCTACCTCGCAGACTTCACACCCGATCCACACTTTGCCGAAATCCTGCGCGCGCTCGGAGTCGCTGCCGAAGACATCCTCGTAGTGGTTCGCCCACCGGCGAGCGAGGCACTCTATCACCGGTTTGAAAACCAGTTGTTCAGAGAGCTGCTGGATCGCTTGTGCACCCATCCGGACGTCAAAGTGATCATGCTGGCGCGCACCGAATCGCAGCGCAGAGAATACGAAGTAATAGCAAAACCGAATCTGATTTTGCCGCGTCAAGCGCTCGATGGTGCTAATCTAATCGCCGCCTCGGATCTGGTAATTAGCGCGGGCGGTACGATGAATCGCGAAGCCGCCGCGCTCGGTGTGCCGGCGGCCACCATCTATGCAGGTCAATGGGCCGCGATTGACGAAGGATTAGTCCGCGAGGGCCGACTCCGGCGCATCAGTTCGCGTGAGGATGTTGAAGCGGTTTCGATCAAAAAGAAAAGCGGCGCCAATCCTCGCGGGGCAACGCCGGTGCGGCAACAGATTGTGAATCTGATTCTGTCAGGCTGCTGAAACACGAAAATTTGGAGCGCGGCGGTAGCGACGCCGCTTTGGATTCGTGATCGGTACACTCAAAAACATCAAGGAAGAAAGGTTGATCCAAAGCGCCGTCGCCGGCCGGCGCACTCCAAATTCGGCGCTCCTAATCGAATGGTAGAATTTTTCAGCAACCTGCTAAGGCATGATAATCCAAGATGAAAGCTGAGCGGATCAAGCAATCCTTAACTGATGCCCGCGCGGTGCGCGTGCCGGCGCTCGTACCCGCTTGGGTTGTGCCGGCGATCAAGATCGCGCTCGTGATCGCTGATCTCTTGCTTGCCTTTGCCGCGTTCGCCGGTGCCTTTTACCTGCGCCAGGGCGGCTCGATCTTTCAACACACCACGGCCGGCATCAGTCGTTGGGCGCTGGATTTTGCTCCGTATGGCGCGCTGCTAATCCTGGTTCTGCCGCTGCGTGTGTTGACGCTTGCTTACTACGACCTCTATCGACTGCGCGGCGAATTCTCGTTTGTCGAAGACGGCGTGCGCGTGTTCAAGGCGACGGCAATCGGATCGCTATTGATTGTCGCCGGCGCGTTTCTTTATCGCGGCGGCTTTCAGTTTCGCGCCTTCTCTTATGCACGCAGTGTGTTTCTGATCGACTTTCTGTTGGCGCTGGGCGCTTATCTTTTACTGCGGTTTGGCGTACGCGGCGCGCAGATGGTTGCTCGTCGCCAACAGCTCAACCTGATTCCGACCCTGGTCGTGGGACGTGGTGAAGAGGCCAGCATCTTTATCAAAGAGATGCGCACGCGTCCGGAGCTCGGCTATCGCGTGATCGGCGTCGTAGAGAATAGTCAGAGTTTCCCCGGTCCTGCGGAATTCGAAGGCGTGCCGGTGATCGGCGGTTTGCAGGAGCTACCGGACGCCATTCGCGAAGCGGGTGCGAACGAAGTGATCATTGCCGACTCGACCGTCCCTGGCGAAGCGCTGTTTGACGTGATGATGCGCGTTGGCCGCCGGCGCGGAGTCGAGTTTCGCATCGCGCCCAGCCTCTTTAACTTTCTGCCGCGCAAGACCGAAGTCGATCAGATCGGCGCCCTGCCGATGATTACCCTGTTTCGCTCGCCGCTTTCGAATGTGGCTCGCCTGGTAAAACGGACCTCCGATCTGCTGGTCGCTCTTGCTGCGACACTCGTCTTTTTGCCGTTGTGGGTTCTGATCACGCTGCTGATTAAACTCGATTCGCGCGGGCCGGTGTTTTACAAGCAGGAGCGTGTGGGGATGGATGGTCGCGTGTTTCTGTTTTACAAATTCCGCACCATGCGGCCCGATGCCGACGATGCCACGCACCGAGAGTTTCAGCGCCGCTATATCGCCGGCCAATCGGAAGTAAGCCCGGCCAGTGATGGTCGACCCGTGTACAAACTGCAAGCCGATCCGCGCATCACGCGTGTGGGGCGCTGGCTGCGGCGCCTGAGCCTCGATGAGTTGCCGCAACTTTTGAATGTTCTGGGCGGCGACATGAGTGTCGTTGGTCCGCGGCCGCCGATTCCTTACGAGGTTGAGTCTTACGAGTTGTGGCATCGAAAGCGGCTCGACATGAAACCAGGCATGACCGGTTTGTGGCAGGTGTCGGGGCGTAATCGCCTGCCGTTTGATGAGATGGTGCGGCTGGATCTTTTTTATATCGAGAACTGGTCGCTGCTGCTGGATTTGAAGATCATTCTGAAGACACTGCCGGTGATGCTCCGCGGCGACGCGTACTGAGTGCTCGATTAAAGGACATCACGTGAATCCCGACTCTACCCATCGCAACTTAGTGCCTTGAAACCCCTCGCTGCTCGCGGTTATACTCCGGGTATGAAAACTGCAGTATCCATTCCTGACGACATTTTCAAGAAGGCCGAACGCCTCGCACGCCGAATGAACAAATCCCGGAGCGAGTTGTTTAGCAATGCGCTCGCGGATTACGTAGCGCGTCACGCTCCGGATCATGTCACCGAAACCATGAATCAAGTCTGCGACGAAGTCGGAGTAGAAACCGACTTGTTTACCTCCGCCGCATCCAGCCGAATACTTGAACGGGTTGAGTGGTGATTTCCCAGGGAGACATCTGGTGGGCGGACTTGCCTGGTCCTGCCGGATCAGGTCCAGGTTTTCGCCGTCCGGTAGTCGTGGTTCAGGGAGACTCGCTGAATCGGAGCCGGATCGCAACTGTCGTTTGCGTTCCGTTGACCAGCAACATCAGATGGGCCAAAGCGCCAGGCAATGTTCTCCTGTCCCCGCGCTCAACAAGCCTGCCTAAGGAATCGGTCGCGAACGTTTCGCAAGTTGTAAGTCTGGACAAATCATTGCTTACCGAGCGTGTGGGCAAATTGCCACCCTCGCAACTTGGTTTGGTTCTCGCTGGAATAGATGTAGTGCTCGGCAGATAGGATCGCGATGGCAGAATCAAGCGAACTGAGTAAGACGCAGATAGACAAGCTTGGAGAAAGACTTCGAAGAAGTGATCTTACAGAAAGCGATCTTGAATTACTGGATGGCTACAGACGATCCTTTACCGAGGCGTATGAGCACGTTGTCGAACTGATTCGAGGTAGGGTTGGATTGCAACCCAGCGGTAGGGAAGCTAAGTCTACTGCCTCAATTATTGACAAGCTCAAGCGCGAAAGCATTCGATTTAGCCAGATGCAAGATATCGCAGGTTGCAGAATAGTGGTGCCTGCACTCCTGACCCAGGACGAGGTCGTCGAATGGCTCAAGCGCGTGTTTGAACGAACAGCAATTGTCGATCGTCGTAAGCAGCCAAGCCACGGCTATCGAGCTGGTCACGTCGTCGTGGAGTATTCTGGTAAGCCTATTGAGGTACAAGTCCGCACGTCACTTCAGCATCGGTGGGCTCAACTCTCTGAGAAGTTGTCTGATCTAGTTGATAACTCGATCAAATATGGGGGCGGTGACGGAGACATCGCCACAATTCTAAGTGTTATGTCGGCGAAGATAAGAACTCATGAGCTTGCCGAGGCTCGTCATTCCGAAATCATGGCGTCTGACGAAGAAGGTGACGAGTTGTATAACGAGGGTATGAAATTACCAAATTTGATGAGTGAAAGGCTGTCGATTGTTCAGATGCTTGACGCAATCGGCGAAGTGCTACCAAGAATGAAGGGACCTAAAGATGATCTTTCTTATTGAGTACGACAGAGAACTGGGCCGCATCGAGACGATCAAGTCTTTCAAAGACTCGGAAAGGACCTTAGCCCAAGACGCTCGCCTTGAGTTGGAGCGCCAACTCAATCTTGAAGGGAATGAAAATGAAGTAGTGCTGCTCGAAGCGGCAAGCGAAGAGGCTTTGAGACAAACACACGGCAGGTACTTTGAAGCGAACCCGGAAGATTCCCCGAATCTAGTCGACATCGAAAGGGGTAAAGCGTTTGCCACGGGTCTGTTTCAAGGCGCACAAGTTGTGGGGCAGTACATGAAAGACCGGTACGTTTTGATCACTGAAGCAGACGGCAAACCACAGACCGGTTATAAAACCGGGTGTATGAAGAGACTTTGGCTCCGGGCCTATCTTTGGATGCAAACGCTCGGCAAGCTGAACGACCCACTTGATTTTCAGGCCATCTCAATTGGCAATCGTACTCTTCTTGAGATCCTCGTTGATTTGATCATACTCCACCATGACCAAACTCACGAGATGGCCGCAAAGATGTTTTGGTGGGGAGAATCAGAAAAGCTAAAGGGTTCAGAACAGATTGTTACCTTCTATGCCGATCAGGGTCTCAGCGTTCCTGACGAATTTGAAGCTCAAGAGATATTCTATAAGACTAGAAAGTCCAACATTGAAAATATGCGGAGAACCCATTGGCCCAACAGGAAGAACCCGACGAAGCATCCCGACAGATGGACAGGAGAGAGCAACCTATTTGAGGATATCAAAAGAGCAGATCAATTATGCGGTCTCGCAATAAAGGCAGAGATCAGCACAACTCTGGTTGAGTATTACCGAACGCAGTACCGGAAGATGAATTGGCGTATTCACTCCGGCGTTGCCAGCTTAGGAGATCAGCCTGCTGAAGCTTTTTATCTGATCTGCGGTTTCGGATTTAAGTGGTGTGCAGATTTCGCCATGCTCTGTACGAAGATCGCCTTATCTGATTTGCGACTCGGTGTCGCGCTCTCAGAACTTGAACAGGAGTGGGAGAGTATTAAGCGCAAGCGAAATCATGTCTACATTCACGAGCTATACAAGTTTCACTCAGGAGCGAAAACTCAGGCGACAGCATCCGAGCATTGAATTTTGATTCAGTCAGTCACTCCTGCCAGGGCCAGTTCCAAAAGTAGGATCTTCTTAATCCCTCGATAAAACGGTTCGATTTCGCAATTCTCAGTCAGCGCGTGCGCATCGTCGCAGGGTCCGGCGCCGGTTGAGATCGAAGGGATGCCGCCCTGCAATGCGGCGCTCGAATTGTTCGAGCCGGTGTTGGTAATCGGCGGGTCAAAACCCATCGCGCGATGCACCGCTTCGGCGATCTTGACCAGATCCGAATCACGATTTCCCGGCAACGCCGAAACCGGCGTATGCGAGATGATCTCTGTCTTCAACGTCATGTTCGCCCGCTGGGCCTCCTCGTTGAGGATCGCTCCGATCTGCTTTTCCAAATCGGCGATCACCTCGCTGCTGGTCGAGCGCAAATCAACCGTGAACCAGGCATCAGACGCTTTGGCATTGACCACCTCTGACCCGCCCAACATGCCGATGTTCAGATTTGAAGAGGGACTGGTGGGCACCTTCAATTGATAAATGCGGTCGATAGCGCGCGCCACAGGCAAGGTCGCCGAGTAGGGCGGCGTGCGCGAGCGCGTGTGGCCGCCCGGACCGATAAAGTGATGACGGTACCAGTTGATGCCGATGCCTGCATAAGTGAAGCCCTCGTAACCGCCGTCGAGCGCCACGTAACAATCGACCTTACCTTTGTTTTCTTTCACGAATTGTTTGGCGCCGACCAATGCCGTCTCTTCTTCGGTGGTAAAGACAAAAACCAGATCGCCTTTTGTTTTGACGTTCGCCGAGTCCAACGCGCGGATCGTCGCCAGCAGGGCTTCAATGTTGCGCGTGTCGTCGCCAATGCCGGGAGCGTAGATGCGGCCTGCGCGAACCTCAGTCTTGATCTTCAATCCCGGCTGAAACACCGTGTCCATGTGTGCGTCAAAGGCCACCGTTGGGCCACCGCCGGAACCCTTGCGCACGGCGATCAGATTGCGGGCCGCATCGTAATGAATGTTTTCCAGTTTGTACGAGCGCAAGAGTTTTTCCAGATAAGACGCGCGTTGCTGCTCCTGACCCGAAGGCGCGTTGATTTCCGTGATCGCGCTCCATTCCCTGAGGATCGTTTCGTGATTCCTGTCGAGGTAGTCGTTCGCGGCTTTGACTCTCGCCTGATTCTGAATGGCGTCGACCTGGGCCTTGAAATCCGTGGGTTTCGGTGTCTGCGCCAAAACATTGGCGAGGGAAACGATCAGGAGAATGCTGACTAGTGCGGCAATCAATCGGTGCATGGGCGTTCCTTTGACTGTTCGAGTATAGTTACCAGCGAACTCGCGGCTGGCATTCTAAACTGCTTGGGTGATTTTTTAGAACACATCAGGCTTGCGTTATGCGTTAGTTGGTTCTGATGCCGTCACAGCCACAGACTTACACAGATCCGATTTGTGTTCTGCTCAGACCATTTGTGTCCTAAATTCGCTTTGCGACTTTGCGAGAAACAATGCCAGTCTAAGAAACATTTCACGCAACAGCGCAAAGGGGCAAAGTCGCAAAGTTAGCTTTAGGACGCTGCTGATCAGCCCGGTCTGATCCGCGTTCATCTGCGGCGCAGGTGTGATCAGCTTTTGCGCCTCGCGTGAAGACGTAGACGCATGAAACAATCCGAGAAAGCATCTCAACTCAGCGTCTTCCTCCAGTGGGCCATTGTTTGCTGGCTCTTTGTTTTTGCAGCCTTTGCTCCACACTCGATTGCGGTCGCGCAAGGCGCCTGGTTGATTGGCGCCACACTTTGGATCATCAGGCTGCTCACTTTTCCCCGGACGAAAACGTGGCGTACTCCAGTCGATTACGCGCTGCTCGGATTCTTTATTCTGAGCGGCATTTCCGCCGTGTGTTCTTACGAGCCGATGGTTTCAATCGGCAAGCTGAGAGCTGCCAGCCTGTTCACCATTGTCTACCTGTTCGCTGAAAACATTCCCTCCGGAAAGATACTTCGGGCGCTGGCGCTGACTCTGATTGCTTCCTGTCTGATCAATGTCGGCTACACGGCGGTGACTCGGGGTGTCGGTCGCGGCGTAAAGATCGAAGGGGTCAAGGCCGAAAGTCCGCTGGCGGCCGCAACCCTGACTATCCAAAGAAAGCCACCCAAGCCGCTCCCGATTGTTAGCGGCGATACCGTTCTCGAAGTTGACGGCCAGCCGGTGCGCAACGCCGACGAAGTCGCGGCCTTGATCCACGCCTCGGCGTATTCCCAGTTCGCCACAGTCAGGATTTATCGGGGAGATGTGTATCCGCCGCTGCAGGTGCCGCGTGGACGATTGTTGCCAGGGACCACGGTCGAGGAGCAGCTCGGCATTTCGCTTTGGCATATTGGCCGGGACTGGCGGGCCAGCGGTTTCTATGGACACTACGTAACCTACGCTGAGGTGCTGCAATTGATCGCTTCACTCGCCCTCGGCCTGTTCATCTGTTTACCTGTCAAGAAGAACCGCGTCGGAGCCTTGCTGCTGTTGGCGCTGGCAGGAATTATCTTCGCGCTGCTGCTGACTGTGACGCGTGCCTCCTGGCTGGCCTTCCTGGTTTCAGCGACAGCGATGCTACTGCTGGCGAGCTCGCGCCGCACGATCATGATCGCGTTTGCCTGTGCCATACCGCTGGTGCTTGCAGGAACTCTGCTGCTGCAGCAAAAGCGTCACGTCGGTTTGATTGATCAGCAGGATGCGTCCACCACCTGGCGCGAAACCGTCTGGCGCGAAGGATCGCAACTGCTGGTCAGCAAGCCGAGGCATTTGCTGATCGGTGTGGGCATGGATTCGATCAAGCGACACTGGCGAGAGTGGGGCTTGTTTGACCAGGGCAACATTCCGCTGGGCCACATGCATTCCAACTTGTTGCAGATTGCGCTCGAACGAGGTGTGCCGGCCCTGATTGTGTGGCTGGTGTTGCTGGGAATTTATGCGCGCACTCTCTGGCAAGCATTCCGCAGACTGAGAGCAAACGAGAGCGAAACTGCCGGAAGTGGATTGCGCAATGTGTCGAGCGCTCACGCCGAGTCACTCATGAACTCTCGCGCCGAGTCAGTTGCGAAGGTTGGCCTCAACTCTTCGGATCAGCAATTCGTCACCTTCAGCCACTGGCTAGGCGAGAGCGACTGGATCAACCGGGGCATCGTTTTGGGAGCGCTGGGCGGACTGGTCGGCTTCTTCACTAGCGGCCTGGTCCATTACAACTGGGGCGATTCTGAGGTCGCGATGATCTTCTATTTCATTATGGGTCTGAGCCTGGTGGTGGCGAGAAAGACTGCCACTGAAGAGAGCGCGTAAACTAAAAAGTCTAACCAGGCATTTAGGCACTAACGGCTGTCGTTATCGCTCTGTGACTGGCTCCAACGAACCAAGTGGATCGACCAGGGCCTTGTTTTGTGCGGGCTCGCCGGTTTCATTAGCAGTAGACTGCTTCGTCACAACCGCCGGCACGCAGACATCCGGAGGACCTTCAATTTCCTGATGAGGGTGGGTCTGATTCTCAAGGGAACAATCCGCGGCTGGAGTATTGGGCGCTCGATGCTGAGGCTCCGAGTGGGAAAACTCAAAAGGACCAATGATGAAGCCCAATACGAGGACCTGCCTAAATCGATGTCATTACCGGGAGCCAGACTTTAGAAATTCAAGGCAGTAGAAAAAGGAAGCAGAAAGCCCAAGTGGAAGATTAGGCTAATCTGCTATTACGAAGTTTGAATCGCTGAGCCCTCAGGAAAGTCTATCCATCCCCGCACCACGTTTGACTGAGGCTTCACACCGCACAATTGCTTGGGGAAGTTTACAGAAGCACACGCGCTGTCTGAAATAATACTGGCAGTTGTGTGCCTCCCCAGCTTCAAGCAAAGACTACATCTTGTCTGCGGCATGTTGCTTGCTCCTCATCAGTCGGCGGGCGCTTTTTTAGCGGTTTTCTCGCCAGATTGAACGATCTTTGGAAGAACGACTGCGCAGCTTGACCGACTGTCGTTCAGGCTGACAGTGAAGCTGACGTCTTTACAGAACGACTGATAGCACGAACGTGATGATGTCAGCGACTCCTGAGATGTTGCCGGGGCTGGCGATGCCGGAGATGTTGCCGTCTTTGCTGGTACCCGAGATGTTGCCGTCTTTGCTGACGCCCGAGATGTTACCGGCGACGCCCGAGATGTTGCCGTTGGGGGCGCCCGAGATATTGCCAGCGAGGGCGGTCGATGCTAGGGCGATGGTTAAGAGCGAGGTGCAAAGTACTGATTGAAAGCGTTTCATGATCTTACTCCTGTGAACCGAGCGTTTACTGGGGTGGTCAGCTTGATGTAATCCACTTGGGGAAGTTTGTTTCATCTTGCTGGCCGTTAACCTTTGTACGTCCTCTCTCTTATCAATGCTTGTGCCACACGGTACCGAACCGCTGCTTGAACTCTTAAACTGTTGACTCAATAGGAGGTTAGAGCCTACTAACAAGACAAACCCATCCAAAAGAGAAAAGCCCTGGCCGATGACTACCAGGTATACAGTTCGGCAGTAGTCGGACGTAAAATGGGAAGAATTAGGTGGATCTAAGGCAATTACATCACTAAGCTGTTAACTGCCACCGCAGTATACAGTGCATACTTGCTACACAACCGCCCCGCGGGGAAACGAGCTCCTTACCTTAAAGCACCCGCAAGCTGATATCGCCAATCGGAAGCGATCTAACTACCACACGTAACTGGCGGAACCGATCACACGGAAAATCGAAATGCGGTTATTAAAAGCGCACTCGCATCAGCAGCTCGATTGCTTGACGCTTACGCCAAGCGAACAGGTCCAGGCCTGCTGTGTCCTTGTCCGGGAAAAACTCGAGTTTGGCGACTACGATGCCGGGTGTGCGGCACTGCAGCAGTGGTGGAGGGTTGGGGAATGGCCCAGGCAATCTGGCCTCAGTCAATCGGCAGCGGCGGAACTATTGCTTGTTGCCGGAACCCTGAGCGGATGGGTGGCCAGCACGAGGCAGATTCCGGGCGGACAAAAGAGTGCTGAAGGTTTGTTGAATGGGGCAATCGCCCTGTTTGACCATCTTGGAGAGACCGCGCGGTCTGCTGAATGCCAACTGGAACTTGGTTACTGCTATTACCGACAAGGACTGTTCGATCTTGCCGAAAGCACGATCCGTCTCTCTTTGAAGGCTCTCACTGATCAGGAGCCCGATCTGAAGGCGATTGCTTTAGTTCGCCTCGCTACCGTCGAGCGACATGCGAGTCGATTACATGACGCTCTTGGTCTAATGAAAGAGGCGGGTGGTCTGATCGGATCGCTGAGCCCCTGGACCAAGGGAAGATTTCACCTCGAATATGCAACCACGCTAAAGGACCTCGGAATTGCGGAGAACAAAAACGCTTACTTCGATAAAGCTCTTGGTCACTATCGGGAGGCGCTCTCACAATTCGAGGCGATCGGGAATCGCCGTTACACTGCCATTGTCGAGAATAACCACGGGTACCTGCTTTCAACTCTCAGGAGATTTGAAGAAGCCCAGTTGCACCTGGGACGGGCTCGCAAACTCTTCGAGGAATTTGGCGATCAGGTAAGGCGAGCTCAAGTCGACGAGACGCTGGCCCAAGCTTATCTTGCCTCAGGCCGCTACGACCTGGCTCAGCGGGCAATCAGGCGCGCCGTTGAGACGATGGAAACAAGCGGCGAAGAGGCACTGTTGGCAGAGGCCTTGACCACATCCGGCCTGGTGCTTTGTAAGCTGGGACGGCGGCACGAAGCTAAGCCCTCTCTCGAAAGGGCCAGGCGGGTCGCTGAACGCTGTGGAGACTACGAGGGGGCAGGCAAGTCTTTACTAATTCTGATCGAGGAAATGTGCGACCATCTCTCAAACGACGAACGTCGGGAGATTGGATCGCAGGCAAGCCAGCTACTCGCAAATTCACAACTGGCGTCCACGCGCGAGCGGTTGCAAAACTGTCTGGATCGGATAACTGCGGCCCACGCCGAGCACGAGGCGCAGCGTGAACGGGCCGCACATGCGGACAAGATGGCGGCACTTGGAGAGCTCTCGTTTGGCGTGGCGCACAACGTCAACAATACACTGACCGGCATCCTTGGTCGCGCTCAGTTATTGTTACGCACCACCGACCCGGAAAAACTGGCCGCCGGCATTCAACTGATCGTTAAGAGCGCCGAGGATGGCGCGCAAATCATCAAGCGCATTCAGAACTTTGCCCGACAGCGTCCTAACCGCGAGTTCGAAGCGGTGTCCGTCTCCGACTTGCTGAAGGATGTCTGTGAAATGACTCGGCCACGTTGGGAGTCGCGACCAGAGACTACGACCACTCGTCTGACGATCTACGCTGACTGCGACGCGCAGGTAATGGGCGATCCAGTGGAGCTGCGAGAAGTGCTGGTCAACATCATCTACAACGCTCTCGACGCCATGCCCGAGGGCGGCGAAGTCAGGATGAGCGCACAGGAAACCAGCGCCGGAGTGACCTTGACCATTGCGGACACGGGAACCGGCATGCCCCCGGAAGTCAAATCACGTTTGTTCGATCCCTTCTTCACTACAAAAGGCAAAGCAGGAACGGGTATGGGTCTCGCCGTCAGCTTTGGCATCGTGCGCCGGCACAATGGCTCCATCGAAGTCGAGAGCGAAGTTCACCGGGGCACTACGTTTCGCATCATGCTGCCTCTGGCCGCGTCCGCGTCGGATTCTTCTGTAAACGGATCTTCGGCCAACCAGCGATCAACCGGGGAAAGAAAAGTGCGCGTGCTGGTAGTGGACGATGAAGCCTCGGTGCGTGAGGTGTTGACCGACTCTCTGAGAGCTGAAGGTTGTGAAGTTGTCGCGGCCGAAAACGGTCAGGCCGCCCTGGCACTGTACGACGCACACAAAGACGAGTTCGACGCGGTGTTCACGGACATCGGAATGCCGGATATGAACGGCTGGGAGTTAGCCACAGCGATCCGCCGCCGGAGTGAAACCGTCTCGCTGGCAATCATCAGCGGTTGGGCCGACGCGATTAGCCGCGACACACGCAACGCGGTAAAGGCTGACTGGGTTGTCTCAAAGCCTTTTGACATCAACCGCATCTCCGAAATTGCGGGTGAGATCGCCGAACGCAAGCGCCTGACCTCCTTTCCTTAATTACTCGCCCGAATCCATTCTTCCAATTATCGGCGAAGCCTGGCGAAGCGAGGCCTCAGATCGATCAGACAAACTTTGCGTGCTTTGCGCCTTTGCGTGAAGAGACTTCGCCCGGCCGCTACCAACAGGTGGTTCTGACAAAACCACAGGCAAAGTGATAATCTGCTGCCGCTCTTCTGAACTGTTTTGGCGCGAACCTGTGAATGAACCACATAGTTGAATGCGTACCCAACTTCAGCGAGGGTCGCCGGATTGAGACGATCAAGCATTTGACCGCGGCAGTTGAGTCGGTGAACGAAACTTTCGTTCTCGGGACTCATGTAGACGCGGACCACAATCGATCCGTGATCACGTTCGTCTCGCCGCCTGGGAATATTGTGGAAGCGGCGGTACGCACAGTGGCAACTGCGGTCAACCTGATCGACCTGGGAACACACACCGGCGAACACCCACGCATCGGCGCAACTGATGTTTTGCCTTTTGTTCCCGTTCGCGGAGTCAGCATGGACCAGTGCGTGGTGCTGGCGCACGAAGCCGGTGAGCGGATCGGCAGTGAATTGCAAATCCCGGTTTACTTTTATGAGCGCGCCGCGCTGCGTCCGGATCGAGCACGCCTGGAAAAGGTTCGTCAGCGCGGGTTTGAAGATCTGAGGGAGCGAATCGGCATTGAGCCGGAGCGCGCCCCTGACGCCGGCCCCCGTCGCTTGCATAAAACTGCCGGCGCGATTGCTGTAGGCGCGCGCCCCTTCCTGATCGCCTTCAATGTGAATTTGCGCAGCAACGACGTCTCGATCGCGCGCCGGATTGCTCGCGCGGTCCGGGAGCGCGATGGCGGCTTACCGTTTTTGAAAGCGCTCGGCTTTGAATTGCAGTCACGGGGCCTGGTGCAGGTTTCGATGAATTTGATCGATTACGAACGCACAGGATTGACTGAAGCGTTCGCGGCGGTTCAGCAACAGGCCGAGTTTTTGAACGTCGATATCGAGGGCGCGGAAATTGTTGGCTTCGTGCCGGAAGCGGCACTGGACAGGAACGCTCCTTACTTTCCCCGGCTCGAGAATTTCAGCGAGCAGACAATCCTGGAAAACTGCTTGCGCGCCCGGCTGACTGAAAAGGCTTGAGTTGTTGACGAGCGCCAGCGAAGAGCCCTTGCTAATGTGCGGGCTTCTGCTGGGGATCGCCCACCAAGCAGAAGTCCAACCGTAAGGGAGGGCTTTGAAATCAGCAACACAGATTGCGCGCGGAGAATTCGAACTGAGCCACTACCCGCTCACTTCCAGTTGTCGCGGTTTTTTTCTGACTGGAGTAAACTTTCAGTAGTCCTCCGGTAGAAATTCAAACAGCGCGAAAGGAGTTTTCTCATGCCCGGTACACTGCTACGAGAGTTTCTCGATAATCAAAACATCAAGTTCATCAGCATCAGCCACTCAAAAGCATTTACCTCTCAGGAAGTAGCTGAGTCGGCGCATATTTCCGGAAGGGAGCTGGCCAAGACCGTGATCGTCAAACTGGATGACAAGTTGGCGATGGCTGTATTGCCGGCATCGCTGATGATCGATCTCGCTCTCTTGAAACAAGCCACGGGGGCAAACCTGGTGACGCTGGCCACTGAGGCGGAGTTCCGAGAGACTTTTCCGGAATGCGAGACCGGGGCGATGCCGCCTTTTGGCAATCTCTACAAAATGAACACATTCGTCGATCAGCGGTTGAGAGAAGATGAGCAGATCGCCTTCAATGCCGGATCACACACAGAGCTGATCAAGATGTCCTTCGGAGATTTTGAGAGACTTGCGAATCCGATCGCGGCGAACTTTTCAGTCAGCCCGCATACGGCGGTCAAGGCATCGGTCGCCTAGCAGGCCGCTGAAAAAAAGGGTATAGATCAAAAGGTGTATAGACTAAAGAATCCAGACGATCCACGAAGTCACACGAACGAACACGAAATAACACTAAGAAAACCGCCTCTTCTTCGTGTGCCTTCATGCTGCTTCGTGTAATTTCGTGGATCGTAATCACTTTTTTCAACAGCCTGCTAAAGACGCCCGCCTGTTTACGATCCAAGCTTGATTATTTCCGCGCGCAGTCGCGAATGTTTCTGCATCAACCGAAGACACTGAGACTCTTCCGCGCCGGCCTTGGCCTTGATTACACGGGCAAGGTTCAGTTTTTCCTCCGCACTCCAACGGCCGAGTTCCGGGATCAAAGCGAACACCATTGAGAGATCGGCGAGGGCACGTTCGCTCGACTTCTTTCCCACGTAAATACCAGCCCCGCAGATCTTAGCCACGGTTTGTATCGCAGCCCTGCGAATCGCCCTTGCATCGCCGCCAAACTCACGCGCCATCCGCCGTTGAACCGCCAGGCCCAGATTGCGAATCTGAAAACGATCCCAGGATCCGACAGGTGTCCCAGGCATTTCGAAGATCAAATGATTGTCGGCGAGCCGGCGCAAAACTGCGGGACTCGTGCGATAGTTTCGGCGCGTCGCGAGCTTCCTTTCCTCAGCTTCGGTTAGCTTTCGCAGGCCTGGTTTCGTGGGCCGAAAACCAAGCTTGCGATAGAACCAGAACGCGCCGGACTCGATGCCTTCTTCGTTCTCGTACCCGATCTGATACGGGTCAATGGAAAATGCAGTTACGCCCAGCAGGTGATGAAAGACGGCGAGTGTCTTTGCATAGATCCAGGCCGTCTCGCCTTCACGAAAGCTGTAGTAGAAATTGAAGCCACTTTCCATTCGCTCGAAGAACGACAACCCTTCGAAGTAGCCAACCGGAACGCCATTCTTAAAAATCATAGCAGCGTGGTAAGCACGCAAGGGCAGCCGCTTTGCCGCGGGCACTCCAGCGATGTAAAGCTCAACACCGCGACCAATCACAGTCCGCAACACTCTGGCCGGATCGCCGTGGGTAAAGCCGTACAGCTCTCGATATCGAACCGTCGAAGTTTCGCGCGCCAGATCCAGAGTCTTTTCTCCCTGAGCGCGCGAAAGCCTTTCGATCGGCGAAGGTCGCGCAAGCAACTCGTCAGCGAGCGAAATCTCCTGCCGGCGAATCAACGGTTTCCGATGATAGAAAAAGTTCCGCACGCGCAGACGCATTCCGGTGCGTGTGGCGCTGTAGCGTGGTTGCCAGCGAACGTACAGTTTCAACGAATCGTACAGTTCCGCCTTTTCAAGATCAGTTAGCGCCAGCGACTGAAACCTTTGCATCAGCCAGGAAGTTTGACGGATCCGCCCACAGGCATCGCTGAGCCACTTTCGATAGGGTACGTTCGCTTCTACCGACGCGTCTTCTTCCAGCAGCGGCAGGAACCGGGGCCAGGTTTGGGCCAGCCGGTACTCGTCTTCAAACCACTCCCAATCGAAAGCAATCTGCGTGGGGTATTTGCCTTCGAGCCAGCGCACGATGTTGTAGCTGAAGGTGTCTGTAACGGCGTTGCCGGCGATCCCGGAGACCTCCGGACTGCCAAGCGGTGACAGATCGATTTCCGCCTGCGTCAGCAATTCAACCCGCCGCGCAAAAGTCTTCAGCTCCTTTTCCGCCAGTCGCAAAACTTTTGCACCTTGCGGATAAGCGCGCACGAAAAGCAGTAACTCGTGATAACGAATCAGTGACTGGGCGTCTTTGATTTTTTGGCTTGTCAGTTGGATCAGCAGGCGCTCGATCTTGCGCTGCTCGTGAGCGCCGAACTGCCGCTTCGCTTCGTCCAGGCGGTCGAGGATTTGATTGATGTTGGGTCGGGGCACGGTGTATCCGGGAGTGGGAACAACTAACAGTTGTGAGTGTCTAAGCCCATGGTCTGGAGGCGAACCGCCATGCGTGTCAATTGGGCGACAGTCACCAAGTGCGTCTGGGTTTCCGTGGGCCTTTTCATTTTGCCGTTGGGCCTGGGGACCTTCCTTGCCGATCCGGTTAACCATTACGGCAGCTCGGACCTGATTCTGACTATGCTGCTGATGTCCTTTCCCCTGGGGCCGTTGGTGCTCCTTGTGGGAGGCTTATTCATTGATGTTACGAGCTTGTCGCCTGTCTTCTACGCATTGCTGTGGTTGGTAACTTTTGTGGCCGGCTACGTCCAATGGTTTTGGATTTGTCCGGCGCTATTTGAGAAGTCAAGAATTATCACGCTTGGGTTGACGCCAGTCCGGGACCCAGCAATTGTCGTCGCCAGTATCAGCGAGCAACCCGCAATCGTCGCTGCCAGTGTTAAGGATCAACCTGCGCTTCCGATAAGAGCCCGTCCAAAAATCCGGCGCCGGCGCATGGCCCACTTCGACCGCCGGGGCCGCACTCCACTAGAGCGGGCCATCGGTCACCTCTAACCCGGGAGCGCGGGCATCCTGCCCGCCGTCTTCTTCAAAACAATGCGGGCAGGATGCCCGCGCTCCCGGGCAACGCCCTCTAAACGGAAATCAGTTCACTACGCTTACAAATGCTTTCTGAAAAAAGTGGCAATCTTCCAGGCATCAATAGCCTTCCAGGGCAGCTCGGCTAAGGTGTAGTGGCCGCAGGGAAGCCACACCACGTCCAAATCAATTCCGAGTCCTCTGACTTCCGCGATCACCTGGCGCGACATCTCTGACGGAAAAGTCAGGTCATAGCGCGCCGCAATGAATCGCATCGGCCGCGGCTTCATCTTAAGCAGCCGGGGTATGAATGGCACCGGACTAACCGGCATCCAAAACTCACGCAGTTCGTCAAGGTCCACCTGACCGGCCAAACTGGCGCGCACGTGTTGTGTAGACATCCCTTCCCAAACTACGTCGGCGAAATATCCCGACACGTGATTGAAAATGCCGACATCGATCGAGGCGTCGTGCGTAAAGGCCAGGAAGGCTGTACACGACCCGATACTGGTACCCAGAATGCCGACGCGTTCATAGCCCTGCCGCTTCAGCCAGTAGACAGCCGCGCGCGCGTCGATCACGGCCTGGCGCATCGATTGAAGCGTGCGTCCAACGTTGGCACTGACCAGGTAGTCTGCGCGTTCCAGCTCGGCGGGACGGCGCTCTTCATGATAGGGCATCGTCAGACGTAATGCTGATATGCCGAGCCAGTTGAAGATCCGGCATGCTTCGACGTGGCTGTCTGGCTGCGCGTTCCATTGCGGCAAAACAACTATGGCTGCGCGAGGTCCTCTGCGTTTTTCCGGCCGGGCAGGAAAATAGCGGGCGCGGGCAGTGTTGTTTTCAACCGATGGTGTCCTGATTGAGCTGGTCCAGGTAAGTTGATCTCCCTGCAAATGGAAATCGCGAATTTCCGGAAGGTAATAAAAATCATCGCTGCTTTGCATTGCTTGCGCAGTATGGTCTCGCAGCACACAGCGAGGATCATCCCCGTTCACATGATCGGCGATGTACCCTAAACCCCACTCGAACGGCCGCACCAGACGGTTATTGTCCCGCTCGTGATGGGCACGCTCTCGGGCATGCATGAATGCTTTCCACAAAACCTTGATAGCCTCCGGTGATGCGTTATGACGGCCGCAATCCTATCGGTGCATGGCGACAGAATCAAGCGGCCTGAGCAAACGCGAAGCGGGGCAGTAGCCCGACTGTTAAGGAGGGCTCTGACTGCTCACAGAAGCCCTCCTTTACAGTCGGGCTACTGCCCCACTACCGGCTTAGCAAAGAAATAGGCCGCCCGACTCAAGATCGAGCGGCCTACTTTGTTGTTGAGCCAGCGTCATCAATTTCTCAACGTCCTGGCTGTGGCAATATTAGAGTAGGCCGAGTTACCCACCGCATTGAAGGCGCGCACACGATAGCGATACCTCGTGTTGCGCGTAAGCCCCGTGTCGCTGAAGGTGATGACATTCGCGCCCACTTGAGCAATCTCCACAAAGTTAGTGCAACCACTACCCTGACAACGCTCGATCTTAAAGCCGGTCTCGTTGTTAGAGTTGTCGATCCAGAGCAGATTAATCTGACTAGTGGATATCGCCGTAGCGACCAGGGCGGTCGGAGCCGCGGGCACCGTCTGAGCGGCTTGGGTGGTTGCCGAAGCAGTATTGGAATAAGCCGAGTCACCACCCAGATTGGTTGCGCGCACGCGGTAACTGTAGCTGGTGCTCGCCGTCAGCCCAGTGTTGTTGAAGGTAGTGATGTCCGCGCCGACTTGAGCAATCTCAGCAAAGTTTGAACAGCCCGCGTTCTGACAGCGCTCGATCTTGAACCCGGTTTCGTTGTTCGCATTGTCCGTCCAGGCAAGATTGATTTGGCTGCTGGAGACAGCAGTCGCCGTCAAGTTGGTCGGAGCGGCCGGTGTCGGAGTCGGAGTGGGCGTCGGAGTCGGTGTCGGTGTTGGAGTGGGCGCCCCACCACATCCCGGGAACTTAAATGAGCCGATGCGCGTGCGCCAATTGAAGCTGCCGTTCGACGGTATGTACTCCTGCGTATACCAGAAAGTACAGTCGTCGACCGGGTCGATAGTCATATCGCTGTAGTCGCCCCAACGATTGAGCGTCCCGGTCTGGCTGCCGGCGCCGGCAAAGAGCGTAACCTCAGCCTGCGTCAGCATGTTTACCGGATCTGTAAAGAGCCGGCCCGCATAGCGAATCTGCGGGTTGATCGATGCGCTCGAAGCACTATAGCCGAGGGCCATGTTTCCCTGCTGGTCCATCGCCGCGCTACCCATCCAGCGCCAGGTCGTGTCTGGTTGGTAAGTGCTTTCCTGGAACTTTGTCACTGGTCCGGCAGTCACATTGCGCAACTCGAACCAGCGTATGCCGGCTACGCCGCCCGAACTCACTGTGTAATTCCCCACCACTGCTTCGTGGTCGCCGAAATTACGATAGGCCAGACGGAACATCAAACGATCGCCGATGCCGTCCACCCTGTTGGTAGTGCCCAACTGAGGAACGCAACTTCGTGTGGCGCCGCAGAGAACCGAAAAACCAGCGGCAGCCGGACTGGAAAAGAGGGTAAACGTCGAATTCGCCGGTGTGGTGAAGTCGACATGGAAGTGGAACACCCGGTAGGCCCCGGTGCCCGGCCACTCCACAAACGTTGCCGGAGCGCCCGCCGGAGGCAGGATCGATCCGTCGAGGTCAGCCGGCAGATAAACATCTTCATTTGCTCCGCCGGTAACTCCGGTACTAATGAAGGTCGCCGGTAAACCGGCCAGCATCTTCGCGCGATCGAAGGCAAATGGTTGCGGGCCCAGGAACGCGGTGCCCGACGAATTGAACACATTCATGCTCATGTAATAAGCATCGGGCCACACACTAATGTGGGGATAGTCGAAGAAGTTGGAACCAAGGTGAAAGTCATAGCGATTATAGCTGCCCGTGGCGTCGCTCGTAGTCGAAACGGCGATGCATTCGTCGGTGGGAACGCTGGTGCCGGCGAATTGGCTAATTAGCCAGCGGTTGGCAATTTGGTCATAAACCACAACCGGATCGCCACTGCCATTGTTTTGGCAAACGCCGCCAAAGCCGGCCCAGAGCGTCGTAATACCAGAAGGCCCGAGCACCGACGCGCCTGTGGTTTTGTTAAAAACCTGAAAGCCTTCATTGACCATTTGCACATACTGCGTCGCGCCCACTTCGCCATCAGTGTCCGGCGGCGCGCAGTTGCAAGCCACACCGGGAAAGAAGATGCCTTCAAAGTTCAAAACGGGGCTCGGCATACTAAGGCCCGCGAATGCCAGCAGCGAGTTAGCGCTCTGGACCACTGGGTCGGCCGTGTCCTTATGGTTGAGTGAGCCGGGCACCTTGGGGTTTTCGTTAGCCTCGCGATCCTCTTTCTTCTTTCCGACCTTCGTTTGCTTCATATCGCGAAGCGGTGGTGAAACGTCGTTGTGAACTGAGGCGCCCACGATGACCTCGCCTTTTTGATCCTGTTTCGTGTTCCGCTTGAAAACGTCGGGGACTACCGAACTCTTGTCAGTGTTCAGCCCTTTGAGGCGCTGTGCTTCGATGATTCTTGGAAGTACGACTACGGTGGTGAGCAGCAAAGCTGCCGTTAGGATGATGATCGATCTTGTTCGCGTTTTCATTTCTTAGCCTCCAAGCCATGCAGGCAGTTCAACGAATGCGGGAGTTAGCAAAAGTTCGAAATCTGAGAGGTAACAACGAAATACTATCGGGGGCCGTAGTGAGCCGCATGTTACTTCCAACCGCGCCCTAACGCAATAGGGGATCTTCTGATAGCACGAGCATCGGGCGAGCCCGGTTCGGCTCGCCCGACGCCTGTGTTATTCGCTCACTGGGTGATGTTGCAAGCCGTGTCGTCTATTACAAACGAGGTCTGCAAACTGGAGTCTTCCGTGCCCAGGAAGTAGACGCGAATCGTCTGTCCCTTAAAGGCAGTTAAGTCGAAAGTCTTCAGTACGTAGGTGTCTGTCTTATTCAAGTTTGAGTAGGTCGCCAGAGTCGCCAGCACCGTGTTGCTGGAATTGCGAATCTGCACTTGCAACTGATCGAAGGCTGTAGTTGTTGTGGTCTCGGCGCTGTCGATCCTTACATAGAAGGTCAAGGTCGCCGAGGTCGCGTTGGCCGGAATTGCAATCTGCTGATAGATCGAGTCGGTGTGCGTCGTTCCATAGCCGTCCAGCCAGGCTTTCCAAGAGCCTGTCCGCGACGGACGTCCGGTTGAGCTGTCAATCACTCCCGCCGTCGCCACCCAGTTTACGTTGCCTGACTCAAAGCCCGGATTCAATAACAACTGCGACCCGGGACTGGGAGTTGGTGTCGGCGTGGGGGTGGGCGTCGGAGTCGGTGGCGGTCCACCCGTCAGCAGTGAATAAAGCAGCCGGTTCGGGGAGCCAGTTCCCGGACTGGTGACATGATTCAAGGTTGAACCGTTAACAATCGCCGCCGTTACCGTCGCCGGTGACGCACCAGGATTTGACTCGAGGAACAACGCTGCCACTCCGGCAACATGTGGCGTAGCCATCGAAGTTCCGGAGATCGTATTGGTCGCAGTATCGCTCGAATTCCACGACGATGTAATGTTATTGCCGGGAGCGAAAATGTCCACGCATGGGCCGAAGTTTGAGAACGAAGCCCGCGCGTCCGTAATGGTCGTCGCCCCAACCGTGATCGCGTTCGCTACTCGAGCGGGAGATTGCGTGCAGGCGTCGGTGTTACTGTTGCCGGCTGCGATCGCATAGGTCACACCATCGTTGATGGAATTGTTGACTGCGGTATCCAGCGCGGTTGAAGCGCCACCGCCCAAACTCATATTCGCTACCGCGGGCTGGCCGCCCAGATGATCGGAGGTAACCCAATCCACGCCGGAGATGACACCGGAATTTGTTCCGGAGCCGCTGGAATCGAGCACTCGCACCGCCACCAGCGTAACGTTCTTGGCCACGCCATAGGTCGAGCCGCCAACCGTACCCGACACGTGCGTTCCGTGCCCGTTGCCGTCATTGGTTCCCAGCCCGTCATTGATGGCCGTGAAACCGGAAATCACTCGACCGGCGATCTGAGTATGCGTGGCGCGGATTCCGGTGTCGATAATGTAGGCCTTAACACCTGTGCCGGTGGCATTGTAGTTATAGTTTCCATCCAAAGGCAGGTCACGCTGATCAATTCGATCCAGACCCCAGGTGGCGCCCGATTGAGTGGCAACGATGCTGACAATGCCATCCTCTTCGACAAAAGCGACGTGCGCATCGTTGGCCAGTTTGGCTGCTTGTTTTTCGCTCATGCGTACCGAAAAACCCTTGATGGCACGCCGGTAAGTGTGGCCGTCGCTGCGATCACCGCCAAAATCGCGTGACAGGCGAACGGCTTCGCTATCCACATCAGCGACGTTATCTTTGAGTACCACGATGTATTGATTGGCGATTCGTTTTTCCGCGCTCAGGCGGCGGAACTTCGACAGACCAGGGGCCGATTCCTGACCGTGAACCGCAGTCAGTACAATCACTGTCACGCAGACAGCGATCAAGGCAAACAGTGCAAGCGTTTTCTTCATGTAGCCTCCAGTGAGTTGAGAACAGTTACTCCGACTCAGGTGAGTCAGATCTATGCCGCTATTCAGTTATTCGGGTTTGGGCGAGAAGTCTGTCGGGAATTCCAAAAACTCGGATCGGTAATGGGGAAGTCGGATGATAAGGTCGGACGCTCGGAAAGGCAAGCGATCTTTTCGTTGCTATCTTTCCTTGCCTAGTGGAATTTTGTGTTGCTGTCTTCTAATAACCCTCCCTGACGGTCTGGCTTCTGCTTGCCATGCGATCCCCAAGCAGAAGCCCGCGCGTTAGCAAGGGCTTGTTCGAACACAGACTTAGTCGCGTCGTTCGAAGTAGCGGCGGATTATCTGTGGCAAAAGCAGAATAGCGGGAAAGATCGATCCGGTCGTGAATCGCCTGGCAAAACCTTGAAAGAGTCGACCGGCAAGAGGCGAGTAAGGGAACCACCAAAGGTCGGGAAGAAACGCCAATCGGTTGACGTGCAGGTGACGGGTGGAGACCATCTCGAGCAAACCCATCCGTCCATGCGTGTGACCCAGGCCGCTCTGCTTGACTCCACCCCAGGGAGTTTGGGCCACGCCGTGTGTATAAAGCACCTCGTTAACCATCACTGTACCGGCGTCAATTCGCTCGGCCAATCGCCGGCCGCGCGCTATGTCCTTGGTCCAGACACAGGCTGTCAGGCCAAAGATACAGTCATTCGCCAGTTCCGCTGCCTCGTCATCGGTCTTGAACGTCATCACCGGCAAGAGCGGTCCGAACGTCTCTTCGCGCATTACATCCATCCGGTGATCGACTTCGGTGAGAATAGTTGGTTCGTAAAAACAACCGTTGAGTTCGGGCGGGCGCCGGCCTCCGGTTAGAATCCGCGCCCCTCGTTTGCGAGCATCGTTGACGTGACTTTCGACGATCTGTATCTGCCGCTCGCTGGTCATCGCGCCGATGTCGGTATCGTCACTTAAGTCCGCCTTCTGTTTGAGCTTTTCAGTTTCGGCTACCAGGCGTTCGATGAATTGCGGCGCGATTGATTCGTGAACGTAACAACGCTCGACCGAAGCGCAGCACTGCCCGGAATTCGCAAAAGCTCCCCAGAGGGCGCCACGCACAGCGTTTTCCAAGTCGGCATCTTCGAGCACGATCATCGGATCTTTGCCGCCCAACTCCAGGACTACCGGCGTCAGCATGTCAGCGGCCAGCGCGGCGACGCGTTTCCCGGTGGCCACACTGCCGGTGAACATGATCTTGTCGACCCCTGCTTCGACCAGCGCCGTACCGGTTGAGCCGTCGCCGGTAAGAACCGCGAGCAGTCCCTCAGGAAGCCCGGCGCGTTCGAATACTTCGACGATTTTCAGCGCCGTCAGCGGCGTCAGCTCACTCGGCTTCACGACCACAGCGTTGCCCGCCATTAAGGCCATCACCACTTCGTCCAGCGGTGTGGCCCAGGGAAAATTCCAGGGCGAAATGATGCCCACCACCCCGAGCGGTTTGTAGACCACGCGCGACGATCGGCCCATCAAACCATACTGGCCAATATCAAGTTGCTGTGGTCGCAGGAGCTTTGCTGTCTGGCGCGCGAAGTACTGCATCAGGTCGAGCGTGGTCACGACCTCCATCGAGACGGCCTCAGCCACCGGCTTGCCGGTCTCACGCGAGATCAGGTTGGCGATCTGGTCGATCTCGTCGAGCACGATCTGCCGCGCTTGCAGGATACAGCGCCCGCGTTCGCGAAATGTAAGCCGGGCCCATGAGGGTTGTGCGGCGCGCGCCTGTTGGACTGCGCTTGTGACTTCCGCCGGCGAAGCCAAAGGCGCTCGCCCGATCTCGGTGCCGGTAGCCGGATCATAAGAAATGATCTCCGTGGCTTGAGCCAAAGGAGTTGGAAAGGTCTTGGTGCTCATTGGATCTTGTTGAGATTATCTATCAAAAGCAGCCGAGCCGCATAGGATAGGATCGTTGCTGAGTCGTGTGAGAGCCGCCCTCCCTCTGCGATTTCTCGAGCGCAAACACTGGGACCGCGGGCGTCCCGCCCGCCTATGCAGCCAGAATTCCATCTACACCCCAGGCAGTGGCTGGGAACAGAGCATGCGGGCGGGACGCCCGCGGTCCCAGTAAGAGCCGTCCCACTTATCGCAACGTAACTGAGTCCGCAAGGTCTTTTGTCGGTGTGCTGCACCTTCGTTTCCGGCACCTCGAAGCTCTCGGTTACAATAACGCCACGCAATTTCCGACCGATTCGTCCGAGGAGCAATGCAACAATGATCCGATCCCAACTCGCTGAATTCATGAAGCGCATGAACCAGAAAGCAATCGCCATCATGCCCGCGGCCCGCGAAGCCACCCGCTCAAACGATACCCAGTATCGCTATCGACAGGACTCCGATTTCTTCTACATCACGGGGTTTGAAGAGCCTGAGTCGATTGCCGTCATCGCGCCGGCGAGCGAACACAAATACACGCTGTTCGTGCGGCCTCGCGATCCGGAGCAAGAGGTCTGGATCGGAAAGCGCGCTGGTGTGGAAGGCGCCGTCGGCGATTACGGCGCCGATCAGGCATTTCCCATTGGCGAGTTCAGCGAAAAGCTGCTCGAGCTTTTGGACGGCGCTGAGATTCTTTACTACCGGCTCGGAGTGCATGAGGAACTCGACCAGACGATCATCGGAAAGATCGCCGGCCTGCGCACCTTGAACCGCAAACCGATTCAGGTTCCGCAAACGATCACCGACCCCGGCACGATCGTGCATGAGATGCGCGTCTTCAAGAGTCCCGAGGAACTGGAGTTGATGCAACGCGCGGCCGACATAGCCGCCGAGGCGCACGTCGAAGCGATGAAGGCGGCGCGACCCGGCATGATGGAGTACGAACTCGAAGCGCTGATTGAACAGATCTTTCGCCGGCACGGTTCGTCTGGTCCATCCTATACTTCGATCATTGGTGGCGGCGCGAACGCCACCGTGCTTCATTACATCGAGAACAAGGACCAACTGCGCGACGGTGATTTGCTCTTGATCGATGCCGGCGCCGAATACAAGGGCTACGCTTCGGACATTACGCGCACCTTCCCGATCAACGGCAAGTATTCAAAGGCCCAGCGCGACATCTATGACCTGGTGCTCGCCACGCAAATGTCTTGTGTCGAGATGGTGCGACCGGGAGTGACCCATGAAGAGCTGAAGAATCATTCGATCGAGATGTTGACCGAAGGGATGGTCCGTCTCGGGCTCTTGAAGGGCGATCCCGAAGAGTTGATCAAGGAAGAAAAGTACAAGCAGTTTTACATGCACGGCCTCGGCCACATGCTGGGTATCGACGTGCATGACGTCGGCCGCTATTACCACGACAAGCAGTCACGGGCGCTGGAGCCGGGCGTCGTGATGACCGTCGAGCCGGGTCTGTACATCGCGCCCGAGACGAAAGATATTCCGGAACAGTATCTCGGGATCGGCGTGCGCATCGAAGACGATGTGCTCTGTACCGCAAACGGCCCGCGCGTCCTGACCAGCAAAGTGCCGAAACAGCCGGAAGAGATCGAAGCGCTCATGGCGCGGTGAAAAAGACACTTGCTCCGTCAACACTTCGGCCCAGAATATCGTCTTCATAACGTAACAAACCCACCGAACGCCTTCGGCGTTACGGGATCAGGTGAACGCACTCGGCGTTTAGAGCGGTGTTGCTTACTAACTCCTGCTCTTCGTCTAAGACCTGCTGCGTTGGGGCCCGCCCGCTACCGCAGGCGATACTGACATCTGCCTACTGCCTTTTGCTTACTGCCCACTGCAAACGCCCACTGCTCACTGCTTCTCCGCCAGTTCCGCGACGATCTCGCGCACGGCCGTGCGGCCCAGCTCAACCTCTTCGGGCTTGAGCGAGATCGCACCAACTACCGCGTGGCCGCCGCCACCGTAGCGTTCACAGATTTTGGCGATGTTGTGAGTGCGCGGGCGCGGGGCCCAGGGATTCGAGCCGACCGAGATCTTCGTGCGCTGCGTTCCGCGAGTCAGGGCCACCGTGTAAGTGGCTTCGGGGTAAAGATAGTAGGGAATGAATTTGTTAAAGCCTTCGTAGCCCTCGTCCACCAGATCGAATTGGACCACGCCGCCGGCAAACACTGCCTTTTGCCTGATCACGGCGAGCGTCTGGTGATGTTGCTCAAGGATCGGCTGAAAACGCCGCTGGACCTCGGCGCTGTTGGCCACCTCGTCGAGCGGCCGGACGGTCAGATCGCGAATCAGGTGCTCGATGAACGCATCGTCCGGATCAGCCTCGATCACTTGCATCAACTGCAGCGCCGGTTCTTTCAACTCGACGCACTGGGCCGGCGATTCGTAAAGCGCGCCGTCGATGATATGCGCCCAGTGCACCAGATCCTTCAGCGGCTCGTCGTCAAAACCAAAGCGTTCGCGAGCCACACGGGCAATGAACTCCGTGCATGATTTGCTGTTGGTATCGAGAAACTTTTTCGAAGAGGCTTCGGCGTAGAAGTGCGCTTCGTCCTGCGGAGTAAGAAATGCCGACTGGTGATGATCGAACCACCAGGTCAGCAGCGGAGAAGATGAATACTTGAAATCGACGATTGCATTCTCGTCACCATCAAACAGCCGCGTGTCAAAAAGGTTGCCGGGTCGGTGCAATAAGCCGGCGTATTGCACGTCGGCATCGGCGTGAATCCGTTCTTTATAAAAGCGTGTGAAGGTGACTGCTGAAGCAACTCCGTCGAAACAATGTCCATGATAAAGCAGGCGAAGATTCATAAAAGTGTACTGACCGCAAGATGGCCCGAAGCAAAAGCCCGCAATCTTAGCAAGCGAAAACTTTTCCCGCAAAGGGCCGGTGCGGAACCGCGAGCGGTAGCGACCGGATTGAACGGTCGCAAAACCGCACAAAGAAATAGCACAGGGTAATCCAGCCCTGTGCTAACTCAAGGGATGTTGACCCGGTCGCATCCACCACTCCAAGCGGGCTGCCCGCTTGAGGACCCCGGTCCGCTCGCGGTTCTGTATCAGTTCTTGCACGGCTCGATGGCCGCTGTGCCTGGTTTGAGGTGTTCGCCGATGAACTTGTCCACATCGGCTTCGATCAGCTCGCCGTTGACGATCCAGGCTTTTTCGGTAAGCACGTCCCCATCCTTTGTACAGGCAGACGGGTCAAGAAAGATATTCCAGGGCGAACCCCACTTGCGTCCGTCACCGGTCAACTGGCGATAACCATAGTGCGCGGTTTTGTCCCGCGCATCGCGTGCCTCTGACTCTGACACCACCGGATAAGGCGGACCCGCTGGGGCAAAGTAATTCTTCACGTCGTCGCGTGAGCCATACTCACTGACACCGATGACCTGGAATCCCTGATCCTTGTACTTCTGATAGAGGCGGGCTGCGACTGGGCCTTCGTTCCTCCAATTGGGACACCAGGGAGCGAAGTAAACAACCATCACCAACTTCTTGCCCTGCATCAACGAGCGCAGCTCGACTGGTTTGTTGTCGCTCAGGTCGTTGAGTGTCCAGTTCTTATAATTGACGGTTTTTTCCTGCAGCGGCGAATACTCGTGGCCGGGTTGAGCCTGCGGGCTTGGGCTTGGTGTCGGCGTGTTCTGGGCTTGCGCGTGCGCGGCGATTGGCAGCAGCGCCGTGAACAGCAAGAGGGCGATGGTTCTCGGTTTGTTCATTAGTTGACTCCTCTATTGACCATTGCTCGCGGTTGCCGGCGCTTCGTCCAGCAGTGGTTTAACGGCCGCTTCCCAGGCGCTGCGATCGCGGGCACCAATAATCGTTTGCCGGATCCGGCCCTCGCGATCAATCAAGTAGGTGGTTGGCAACACACCAAGCGTGAACTTCGATTTGGCATCGCTGCCGCCGATTAGCACTTCGTACTCAAACTTCCGCACTGTTTTCTGATAAGCGTTCACACCATCTGCACTATCGTCAGTCGTCGCCCCGACTATCTTCAACCCCTTCGCTTCGAAATCGTGTTGTAGCGAATTGAGCGTGGGTATCTCCTCGCGGCAGGGGATGCAATACGTAGCCCAGAAATTCAGCAGCACCACATGTCCCTTGAGCTCACTCAAACGAAATGTCTTGCCCGCCAGTGTCTGAAATTCAACGTCCGGAGCCGGCGGCAGGTTAGCCTTGGCTGGAGGGGTCGCTGGGGGAGCGTTGTTCAATTTCACTCCCAGCCAGCGTTCGGCATCAGGCAGGTATCTCGCCGCCCAGGAACTAGCCAGCAGTGTTGACTGTCCACTGGCCACCAGCAGACCCACCACAATCAATACCACGCCAGAGACCACTTCGACCTTATGAAGATGCCGGCGAAACTTCGAATAGAACTGCAGAAACACATTGATGAAGAGTCCGGTTGCCAAAAAAGGCAACGCCAGCCCGGCCGAGTAGAACGACGAAAGAATCAAACCGCTTTTCCAGCCACCGCTGGTTGCCGCCAGCCCGATTATGCCGCCGAGGATTGGACCGATGCAGGGCGTCCAACCGGCTGCAAAGGCGACACCGAGCGTCATCGAGCCGAGCATCCCGCGCGGCTTTTCATTCGAAAACATTCGCGTGTCTTTGTAAAGAGCGCCGATCTTCAGCAGACCGATCAGTTGTAAGCCAAAGCCAATAATTACCAGACCGCCGACGAGCCTGATCCAGAAGTTGTTGATAATCGCGGCGCCGATCCAACCTGCAGTCGTTCCCAGCGCCAGAAAGATCACGGACAGCCCTACGTTGAAGGCGAGTGAATTCAACATCACCGCGCGCCAGGTTCCGTCAGCGGAACCCTCTTTCAGATTGTCGATGCTGACGCCCGACATCAGCGAGATGTAGCCGGGTACCAACGGCAGGACACAAGGAGAAAGGAAGGACAGAATTCCCGCCGCAAAAGCGATCCAGATTGTGATGTTTGAGCCTTGCATAGGTGATTCGGATTATAACGATAAAGTCGTCTGTTAGTCCCGTGTAGCATAGACTTTAGTCTGTGACCTTGTGATGTAGCATAGACTTTAGTCTGTGATCTTGTTCTCTAAAAAAGAGTATTCGCGGCGGAATCACAGGCTAAAGCCTATGATACTTTTGCGTCTTCGTGTCATTTTCCCCGGCTGGCTCTTCGATCAGCTTCTTGATCATCTTTCCAAGGGCGCTGGTTTGCGCTTCGCTTGAGCCGAGCGCGATGAAACGCACCTGGCCCCGCCGATCGATGAGAAACGATTGCGGGATCGAAAACACACCGAAGTTCAAATCGTTGACGCTATCCGGGGCCACCACGAAACCGTATGGCAGACGGTTCTTTTTCTTGAATTCATGCAGGTACTGGAGCTCCTCCTGGTTGTTTACCCGCCGGCCCTCGGCGTCGCCGAAATAGTGCGTCAGCCCGAGGATCACCAGTCCCTTTTCCTGATACTGCGTGTGCCAATACCTCAGCTTCGGGAAAGTGGCGCGGCAGGGTTCGCACCAGGTGGCCCAGAAATCGATCAGGACTACGTGGCCCTTCAAGTCCGATAGCTTACTCGGCTTCTGATCTATCCACTCAACGGCCACGATCTCCGGCGGCAGTCGTACGCCGCTTTCGTCCGCGTGCTCAAAAATCTTGAAAGAGTCAGCCACGGGATCGATCGCTGCGAGTCGTGTCGTGGCCATTCGGTAAAGATTTCCTGAAGGCAGCGTGACCGCAAACCTGCGCACTTCCTCAATCGCCGCGACGGCGAGATTTTTCTTTCCTAACCGTTGATAGGCTTCGGATAGATTCACCAAACTCTTGAACAGCCTTTCATCGCGCTTGAAGACGTCTGTGCCGGGCATGGCCAATTGTCTGGCTGCGTTGAGCATCTCGGCGGCGTGCGCAGCCATGCGTTCGTAGTCTTTCTGTTTGTAGAACGCCTCGGTCACGAGCTGTTCCATTCCGTAACGTTCCAGATCAATTTGCGGCTGGTGATGTGCGTAATCTGCGATGGCGCTTTCCGCTTCGGGCAGCAGATTCTGTTTGACTGTGTGCACCACGACGGCGGCGCGCGCGTTTTGGGCCAGCTCACCCGCGCCGGTTTTTGCCAGGAAGCGGCGCAAAGATTCGAGCGCGCCGTCGGAATTGTCGGCGAGGTGATAAAGCATTCCCAGGTAGTAAAGATCCTTTGCCTCGAGCGCTCCCCGGCCGGCGAGGGTGGCTGCGTTTCGTGCCGCCAGATCTTTTTGCTCTTGTCGGGTAGCCGCTTCCAGTTTCAGATCGAAGAGGATTTGACGTTGATTGAAGTCGGCGTATTTTTTTGTGATGTAGGTGTTCGCTTCGTCGTAAAGCAGCTCGGCCGAGCGTGTGTCTGCCTTTGCGACGGCCACCATCGGCGGCGCTTGTTGCGGTCCTGATTGAGCAAACAGGAATGGCGCGAACAACGTGAGGCACAGAAGCGAGCTTGAGATGAAATGGACGAAAGGCATCGGAATTTAAGCAATATACTCGTTGAACCGTTTAGATAGCGGACTTGTCCGCCGCGGCAGCCAGGGGCACAAGTGCCCTATCTAAACGGGTGGGTTGATCTCTGTTGCGGCCCCTATCTAAACGGCACGCAGTGTATCTCTGGTGCGACTCCTATCTAAATTAGCCACCAATCAAATCCAAGTCAGCCATCCAATCAAACCACATCCACGAGATCAAAACGGTGTGGCGAAAACCTGCTGAGCAACGGCGAGATGCGATTACTGACGATCGCGTCGGCGATCAACTCACCAGTGATCGGCGCGAGCAGAATCCCGTTGCGATAATGCCCGGTAGCATAAACCAACCCTTCGATTTCCGAGGGACCAAGCACCGGCAAATCGTCTTCGGCGCGCGGTCGCAAACCAGCCCACGAATCAACCAGCGTCAGGGCGCCGACCTGCGGAGCGATCTCCAATGCATGCGAGAGGATCGTATGCAGCCCGGCGGCGGTAACCTGCTTCGAAAAACCTGCATGCTCAGTGGTCGAGCCGGCCAGCAAGCGTCCGTCGCGCCGCGGCACGAGATACCCACGCGGACTGTAGATCACGTGGCGCACCAATGGTGGCTGAGCTGCCAGGCAGATCATCTGCCCGCGCACTGGTTCAATGCGGACACGCGGCAGAGGCACGTTTGTCCCGGAGCTGGAGAGCAACGATGTCCAGGCGCCGCTCGAGACCACGACGCACTTCGTGCTGACGAAGCCGCGAGAGGTTTCGACACCGGTCACGCAGCTCTTTTGAATACTTACTGATTCCACGTTCGTATCGCTGACGAGACGCACGCCAAGCATCGCGTTCGCCGCGATGAGGGCAGTCAGCAGGCGACGATTCTCGACCTGGATATCGAGTGCAAAACGCAGCGCCCCGCGCACTGTGCCGGTAATGCCGGGCTCGAGTCTCAGCACTTCTTCAGGCGGTAGCTTTTCCACCGGCAACCCCGCGCGGGTCTGCCAGGCGCAGCGCTTCTCGATCTCTTCCTCGTCCTGTTCAGTGAGCGCCAGGTAGAGCGCGCCAGTCAGATCAAGCTCAACGTCCGTACCCGTTTCAGCGAGCAGATCAGCCGCAAACTTTGGGTACAGATCCCGGCTCTTGCAGGCCAGGTGAAAGAACTCGTCGGCGCAATCAGCCTCTGCTCTGGGAGCCAGCATGCCGCCGGCGGCATACGAGCTTTCGGCGCCCAGGCTGGATCGATCCAGCAGCAGCACATCACTGACCCCACGCAAGGCAAGCGCGCGGGCTATAGTCAGGCCGATGACTCCGCCGCCGATGATTACCACCTCGGCGGTTTCGTGATGTTGAAACGTCTCGGGTATTGCCATTGGAAGAACTCAGTAGTCAGTTGTCAGTGGTCAGTAGTCAGTTGTACTGTTATGCAGGCTTGGATTCACATCCAGGAATCTGACCGGCGAGTAGTTTCTTACTTTCAGTCTTTGCGCCTTTGCGTGAAATGTTTTGTATTTGCCCGATGGGCTCACGCAAAGACCGCAAAGAAACGAAGCCGCAAAGGGGAATTAAGGCTATCAACCGACGAGACGAGGAGTCTTGATCGGCTGATCACCGACCACTGACAACTGACCTCTGACAACTGCCTTATGAAGCATACTATCACACTGATTCCGGGCGACGGGATCGGCCCGGAAGTCGCCGCCGATGTGGTGCGAATCATCGAAGCGTCAGGCGTTGAAGTCGCCTGGGAAACGCATTATGCCGGGGCGCAGGCGTTGGAACATTTCGGCGAAACACTGCCCGCGGATCTGCTGGAATCAATCAAACGCAACGGTGTCGCGCTGAAGGGGCCGGTCACCACCCCGATCGGTAAAGGCTTCACTTCGGTCAACGTGGGGCTGCGCCAGTCGCTCGACCTCTACGCCAATCTTCGTCCCGTGCGCGCGCTGCCGAATGTGCCTTGCCGCTATCCCGAGCTCAATCTCGTAGTGGTCCGCGAAAACACAGAAGATCTCTACTCTGGTATTGAACACGTAGTCGTGCCGGGCGTGGTTGAGAGTCTCAAGATCATTACCGAGAAAGCCTCGACGCGCGTCTCGCGATTTGCCTTTGAGTTTGCGCGCCGCGAAGGGCGCAAGAAGATCACGGCCATCCACAAAGCAAACATCATGAAATTGTCGGACGGTCTCTTCCTCGAATGCTTTTACAACGTGGCCAAGAGCTATCCGGAGATTGTGGCCGACGATAAGATTGTCGACAACGCCTGCATGCAACTCGTGATGCGGCCGGAGCAGTTTGATGTGATGCTGATGGAGAACCTTTACGGCGATATCCTTTCGGATCTTTGCGCCGGTCTGGTGGGGGGGCTGGGTCTGGTCCCGGGCGCCAACATCGGCGAGCAGGGTGCGGTGTTCGAAGCCGTGCACGGTTCGGCGCCCGACATCGCCGGCCAGGGAATAGCTAACCCGACCGCGCTTTTGCAGTCAGCCATCCTGATGCTGCGCTACCTCGGCGAACGCGAAGCTGCGGATAAGATCGAGTCGTCGATGCTCAACGTTTTTGCGGAAGGCAAAGTGCGCACGCGGGATATTGGCGGCACGGCGAAAACATCCGAGTTCACCGACGCGATCATATCAAAGATCACTTAATGGGATCACAGCCTTCGTGAAAGCAATCGCCAAGAGACCGAAGTCAATCGATTCCCTCATTCTGACCATTCGGGGCAGAAAGGTACTGATTGATGCCGATCTGTCCAAGCTGTACGAGGTGCAGACCCGTGTGCTTAACCAAGCCGTGAAACGAAACATAGAACGATTTCCAGAGGACTTCATGTTTCAGCTTACGATCAAAGAGAAGTCCGAGGTGATCACAAATTGTGATCACCTTGCGCCTTTGAAGTTTGCCAAAGCCCTGAGTGCTATTTGACGATTTGACCCAGCGGATCTCACAGGTTATTGTAATAGTCGCGTAGGTTCACGCCGCCCCAACAACTGAGTCAACTCGCCCGACTCAAACGACAACGTCCAAAATCAAAAACAAAAGGAATTTCACCCCGGTGTGAAAGAGAATAGAACTATGATCATGACAAAGATACAAAAGCTAATCGCCATCGTTGCGGTTTCATTTCTGGTTGCTTCGGTAGCCTCGGCGCAGGGTAAACAGGACTTTACCTTGCATAACAAAACCGGTGTGGAAATTCATAAGCTCCACATTTCGCCGCATAGTGTCGACGAATGGGAAGAAGACATTCTCGGGAAAGACACGTTGGCTGACGGAGAGAGTGTGGAGATCCATTTCAGCCGCAAAGAAAACGCCAAGCTGTGGGACATGAAGATCGAAGACAAGGAAGGCAACAGCATCGAATGGGAAAGTCTGAACCTGCTCGAGATTTCGGAAGTTACGCTGTACTACAAAGACGGAAAAGCCACGGCCGTGGTCAAGTAGTATTTTTTGAAGCCGCAGTTGCTTCGGCCACGAATCGGGCCGGATGTAGTAATCGTTACGGAAGCCTGCAGATGCTCTGAGGCTTGAAAGAGCCGGCACGTATTAGCCACGTCCTGAGGGCGTGGTCAAAAAGCGAAGGGAACAGCCTGAGCGCCGGAGATGCGACACTCTGTCGACGCTGCGGGCATTACGATTGTGTGTGCTTACTATCTCTGCACTCACGAGTATCTATCAAACTCAGAATCCAGCTTCTGAATTAATAACTTTAACGCAAAGAACGCAAAGGAGAACCGCAAAGGAGCGCAAAGTGCGACCCTTTGCGTTTCATTGCCCCTAAACGAAACTGCTTGTTACCTATCGCGCTAGAATTGCGTTTGAGGAACCCTTGATGAGCACCTCAGTGAACGCAAGTGCGGCAACTCCTTCCGCTCTAGTTGAGGAGGGTCAGGCTTTTTATGAGAGTCACTTAAAGAGCGTGCTCGAGCCTTACCATGCCGGAGAATATGTCGCGATTGAACCCTCAGCCGCACGCTATTTTCTTGCCCAAACCGCCACGGCCGCACTCGTGACCGCTCGTAACGCAATGCCCGAAAGCCAATTCTTTCTCACTCGCGTGGGCAGAGGCGCTGCACACAGGATTGGTGGCCATGGCGCTGGAATCAGGTAGAGTCAATTCTTACAGGGAAGCTTTGGTTTTAGTCCGCTTCTGTCTGCCGAAGTCGGATTAGCAGACATAGATTTGCTAGGTAGATTGCGCCAAGTCGAGGTGATCGTCAGTGAAGGCGACGATTCTCTGATCGGCACAGAATTGCTAATTGCTACGACCCTGGTCATCGATTACCTATCGAGCAGCCTGGCGATCTCAACAAGCGAAAACGGCGGTGTATAGTTTCGTCACCTTAGCGCGTGATACCGCCGTTCTCGAGCGCCGTATAAGTCTCTTCCGAAAACAAACCGAGCCACGGATCGGATCGCGGAGTAAGAAATAACTGCGCATAGACCTTCTCGTTAAAGGCGTTGAGGTCGTTGCGTGTCGAGTCGACGAGGAGCCAGGCGTGTAGTTTCGAGTGCATCACGTATTCGTTACGCACCGTATCGAGCGCGATATTGAGCTGCAATTTCTTAACCAGCGTTTTGAGTTTCGCCTGCCCGGCGTCCGTCGCACCGGTGGTGAGCAATTTCGCGGTCTGCCGTTGAATCAGTCCCAAACTGCGCTGGTCCAGTTGCGCGTCGGCGAAGTGGTGCTCGGCAATCCTGGTCCAGGCGGCTTCGTCGGTGACGCTGCCGAGCGCATCCGCATCACGCGTGATTGACTTAAGGATGCTGACCTCGGTAATCGCTTTGGTGATCGCCAGGGGAGCAATTTCGATAGCGCGTCTCGAATTCTGGTTCGCCTTATCGGGGATCAAATAGCGCGGCAGGTTGGCGCCGGCGATGGTGTTGTCTAACAGCCAGCCAGTGGTGATTGTCCGGATCGCCGTACGATGATAATCATCCAGCGTCGCCTGGCGCGTCGCGGAGTCCTGACCCTGCAGGCGTTCGAACAGGGAGCGAGCCGTCGTCAGTTGCCGCAGAAATGCCTGTGGGCCATACAAGCCAGGCAGCGCATCGAGAATCTGGCCTTCGGAATCGAGTATGTAGTGGATGCTGTTTCCGGTGATGGTTCGTTCGAGTTTTCTTCCGTCACCAAAATCAATCGTGACCCTGGGCGCCGGACGGACGGACTGCCAGTGAAGGACGAATCGCTCGCGCAACTCCGCAGAGACCGAAGCGTTCGGATAGAGCACCGCGCGGAAAAAGCGACTGTTCGCACAACTGAATTCTTCGTTCAGGTTGCCAAGCAGCCGGAGCGAAAGAATTGGTTTGCCGCTTGTCTTCGCTGCCGCCTCAGCCTGAGATAGATCCGTATACCAATAGAGTCCGGAAAGATAGCTGTCCTTCTGCCGGCTAACCGCATCGAGCGCTGCGCTCAATCGCTGCCAATCCGGTGTCGCGGGTTCCAACGGATTCGCGACGTGCCGGTTAATCTGCTCGCCGTAGATCTCGAACAGGCTATTCAATCCTGCCGGTCCCATCGCTCGGAGTTCGGTAATCGCGCGACTCGACTCAGCCGGATTTTCAGAGAGAGCATTGCGATCGAGCGCCTCGAGGTGGGTCGCTCCGCTGGACGATTGCGTGTTGCTGAAGACGAGCAGCAAGAGAAGGGATGCAGCGAGTGCTAACTTCATTTCGAAACCTCCGGATCAGATGGACCACGTTTTGGGGAAGGTTCCGGTGTGCCTTTTTGGAATGGCACGAGCAATCGGGTTGGCCGGAACCTGCCCGTTTGAATGGAGAACGGTGACGATGTTCAAACTTGCAGCCTTGGTGAATGAGTCGTGCGCTAATCTCATTTTTGTAACGCAAGCTGTAAGACCACCCCAGCCGAGCTGCTCGGCTGGGGACCCCGGGCTTGCGCGCGCGTTGAATGCCATCCACCAATCGCAAACTAACAGTTTGCGTTACAAATTAGTTCGCGACCGAGAAATGCCGCCTCTTTAACTTTCCGCATGCCTGTAATAAAGTCCCTCAAACCGAGTTTCGAAAAAACATGAGGTAGCCATGACGACATCGCTTTCCCCTGAACTGCTCAGCGATCTGACCGCGCAAATTGAACAGGCCAATGGCGACTTTGCCTCGAAGTATCCTGGCGAAACCGGCCGGCGCCAGCCAGTCCACACCGTCTATGGCGGCGCCCATCTATTCAAGAGCGATTCTGCCGGCCGCCTGGGTGCGTTGGCGCTGCGCTCGTTGGACCAGTTCGCTCCGGACTTTGTCGCTTTCGCCCAGGGGATCGGTTTGCCGGGCGCGGAACACTTACCGCACGAGGGCGCATTGGGTGCGTCTGACCTGAAGGCTCAACTTGCATCGAGCCCGGACGCGGTAAAGGCGGTCGAGCCGGCG
>Ga0179594_10000075_pt1 | contig 39011 bp, 23 predicted proteins | sample CZOMad1_1_08_16f_FD_148625 | JGI IMG/M metagenome (GOLD analysis project Ga0179594, IMG submission 148625) | Vadose zone soil fungal communities from Angelo Coast Range Reserve, California, USA - CZOMad1_1_08_16fungal (Illumina Assembly) | ecosystem: Environmental > Terrestrial > Soil > Vadose...
CGACGGCTTTCAAGATCGCGATGATCTGGTGTTCACTGAATTTGCTCTTCTTCACTTTGGCCTCCTGGCGTCATACTCGCCCGGAAACCTCTACTTTTCAATGGTCTTGTTTTTCGGGGTACTTACAATCGGCGCGGGTATTCACGTCTCGCTCAAATGACATCTCGCCATCACTGAAAGTGGCAGACGTGGATCGGATGGATTCTTTTAATCTATACCTTTGTTTTTCAGCAGCCTGCCAGGCGGCTGCCCAGCAGGGCCAACTGAATATGAGAACAGCAAAATTTTTAGTAGCACTTATCATCTTGTTGCCCTGTGTCGTTAGCCAGGCCGCAGCACAAGAGACCAAAATAAAATGGTTCGGCCATGCTGCTTTCTCGATCACCACCCCGGGCGGCAAAGTGCTGTTGATTGATCCCTGGTTAAGAAACCCTTCGAACCCGGAAGCAAAGGACGGGAAGGATCCGCTGGCCGCTATTTCAAGGGTCGACTACATCCTGCTGACACATGGGCACCGAGACCATGTTGGCGATGCAGTTGAGATCGCCAGAAAGACCGGGGCCGCGCTCATCAGCAATCCTGAGTTGGCCGGCAATTTGGTTAAGTTGGCAGATTTCCCCGGCAAACAAGCGGAAACCGATGCCATCATGGGAATCGGTGGCGAGATTCAAATTGCTAATGGAGAGGTGACCGTGGCGATGACCCCGGCCGTTCATTCGAGCAGCGTCTTCAATCCAAAGGCCGGCCCAAACGAACCTGAGCGCGCGTATGGCGGGAATCCCGCAGGGTTTATCATCGCCATTAAGAACGGCCCGACCATTTATCATTCCGGCGACACGGCTTACTTCAAAGACATGGAAACGATCGGCGAAAACTATTCCGTGGATCTCGCGCTGCTGAACATCGGCGGACACTTCGGAATGGAACCACGAATGGCAGCGAAAGCAGCGCAATCGGTTCGCGCCAAACTTGCTGTTCCCCAGCACTTTGGAACCTTTCCGGGAATCGCACAAAACGCGGACGACTTTGCCGCGGAACTCAAGCAACTGAAGATCGCCTTTTATGAAATGAAGCCGGGAGAAACGATTTCGTATCGCGGGAAACAATTGGTCAAGGGCAAGTGAAGTGCAGGAGAGTAGTGCCCCAATTTCCGTTTAGAGGCGCCCTCACCAGCTTCTGAATGAATAACTTTAACGCAAAGAACGCAAAGGAGAACCGCAAAGGATCGCAAAGTAGAACCCGATCTTTTCGGTCTCAGCTTTCTGGATTGCGAGAGCGCTGCAGTTCTGCGCCGTCTTAGTGACTTAGGGTGGAGCTGGTGGGCCCTTCATTTCTTTACCCAGCGACTTATCGAACTGGCTGAGAACTCGGGCGAATAACAAGCGAAATTCAATTTCGAAGATAAAAAGATCAAGAGCCGGCGTGCTTGTAATGCACTTCAGATTGGGCGCGAAGTTCGGCGGCCTTCTCCTGAGGCGAAGTATCACTGAGGAAATTGCCGCCGCCGATTTCCGGTCCTGCCAGATATTTTAGGAGGTTCGGTTTACGCAGAGGCGGATGGAACTCGATGTGAAAATGGAAAGCGCTGTAGTCTCCGTCGTCCGTGGGCGCCTGGTGCAAAGCCATCACATAAGGGAACGGCATCCGCCAAAGGTTATCAAAGCGGACCAGAACGCTTTTGAGCACCTTCGCCAGATCGCTCACTTCTTGATCCGACAAGGCGGCAATGCTCGGATGCGTAGCTTTGGGCGCAACAAAGACTTCATAGGCGTAACGCGCAAAGTAAGGAAGAAAGGCGATCGCCAGCTCGTTCTCAGCAATGATTCGCCGCTCATCCTTTTGTTCTGCTGAAAGAATATCCTGAAACAGCACGCGCCCGGTCTCCTTGAAGTGACGCAGGCTGGCCTGGGCCTCGGTTCCGATTGTCTTGAAGACAAAATTGTTCGCGTATATCTGGCAGTGTGGATGCGGATTGGAAACTCCGACTGCCTCGCCTTTGTTCTCGAAAATCAGCACGTGAGCAATGTCCGGCCGGCTGCCCAAATCTGCGTATTGCGCCTGCCAGACATGAAGGAGGTTTTCGATCTCAGGGAGTTCGAGTTCACCGAGTGTGAGACTGTGATTCGGGCTGTAGCACACCACCCGAGCAATGCCGCGCGCCGGTCGGTTGCGATAAATTCCGGTCGCCGGAGTCAGGCAGGTCGGAGCGTCGGGAGAGACACTCGGGTGATCGTTATCGAAAACAAGGGTGCGCGTGTAGTCAGGATTAACGGCGCCACTGACGCGGCTGTTTCCCGGACAAAGGTAACAATCAACGACGTATTCCGGCAGCTTCTCTTGCTCGGGTTGCACAGTGCACCCGCTCCAGGGTCGGTCTTGACGGTGCGCCGCGACGATTACCCACTCTTCGCGAAGCGGGTGCCAGCGCTCTTCCCAGGTCATAGCTTTTACCTCTTTGCCGTTGTCCGCGATTCCTTCTTCAAGCAGTGAGTTCATTGTTCATCCGTTACGCCGACCAGGAAATCTGTTGAGCGCTTTCAAATAAAAAGACCACATCGAGTGCTTATATAGGATTGTATTGAGCATCTGTCAAGACTCTTAACTCAGGAAGCAAGAAGAGAGTGTCGGAAGGTATCACTGCGCCACTACCCGGTCACTCGTGCGGCACAATGCATCTGTCTTCTTGTACAATGTCGCAGCTTGCACCTAAGCGGTGAACTTTCTAGAGAAAGGACAACACGCAGAAATGGCTGAGCCACCCCCGACCGTGAGGAACGAAAGAGCGAGAAAAATAATCCAACAGCTCTTGAAGGACGGAGAGGTATCGGTTGAGCGCTTGTCCAAGCGCTTAAAGACCTCGACCTCGACGGTCAGGCGAGAGCTCGCTGATTTAGAGCTGGCCGGTTTGTTGCGGCGAACGCATGGGGGTGCAGTGGCGGTGGAACCGATGCTCTACGAACCCTTCCGGCATGTTTCATCATTCAGAGCGCAGGAGGAACATCACGCCGCCGAGAAACGACGGATTGGTCTGGCGGCAGTCGACATTATCCGTGATGGAGATATCATTGCCCTCGGCGCCGGCACGACAACTACACAAGTCGCACGGAGCATTCGCCATCGCAAAGGAATCACTGTGGTAACCAATGCGGCCAACATCGCAATGGAGCTGAGCCATCGCGCCGATCTGAAAATTGTCGTCACCGGCGGGGTCTTGAGCAGCGACTGGTTCGCGTTAACGGGGCCCACGGCAATCACGGCAGTCGGCGAAATGTTTTACGACAGAGTTTTTATCGGAGTAGACGGTATTCATGCACAGCATGGACTGACCACAAACTATCCCGATCAGGCGACAGTGCACCGCGCCATGATTCGTCAAGCGCACCAATGTATCGTGGTCGCCGACCGAAATAAGATCGGTCAGACAGGAGCGGCATTGATCGCGCCCGTTGCCGATGTAGACCTGATCATTACGGATAAGGGCGTCGCCACCAAAACTCTCCAGGCTTTTCCCGAGAAGATTAAGATCCTGACTGTGTAGCCCAGCCGCGTGATTTCCTCAACGGACCTCTCGGTTCTGATACTAGTTCAGTTTGCTCTCCGCTTTCTCATTCACACCGCGGCTTCAGCCCGGTGACCAAGCATCTTCTTAGGAAGGTCGGAACCGTTTTCAACGGTTTACCCTTTTGTTTGCCCCACGGTTGCTGCCAGAAACCGTGACGTCATGGAGTCAGTACCACCTGCGGTAGCGGGTGGGTCGTGGCCTAAAACAACCGCAACTCAGATCGGCCCACCCGCTACCGCAGGTGGTACTGACCTTATGATCCTGTAGCCGGAGTAGACACACGGTCTCTGAAGCCGCGGTGTGAATGAGAGCTACAACTCTCGATGTAACTCGAAACAAATTACTCAAACTGAACCAGTACCGGAATTCTAAGCACCGTGACAGAGCTGGGAGCAAACGTATAGTCGAAGTCTCGTGAGGGAATGGTCAGCCGCCGTTCCGTTGGTGAGATTCTGGTTGGCTGGTCCAAACTGTTTTCTGCTTTGAGATCAGAGGCCGCCAATACTATTTCCCTGGCGATCTTTTGGCCGGCCGCGATGCCGTCGAGTCTTACTCGAGCCACTCGAGGCGACGAAGCGGCGTTAACAACTTTCAAAACCACTTCGCTCGAGCGCTTATCGAATGAGGCGCTGGCATAGAGATTTTGCTGCGCGTTTTTGGTTGAGCCATTCAGCAGAACCGGCAGAATGTTTGTGCCCTTGTGCACGCTGAACAGTTTCTGCACGTAATAATTGGGAGTGCCGTAGGACCGCAGATTATCAAACCAGATCAGATCGGGCGTCCACTGCCAGGCATCGATGTGCGCGAAGAGCGGCGCGTATGAAGCCATGCGGACGACGTCGGCATTGCGATCGAGGCCGGTCATGAACGCCGCTTCGGCGAGCGCGCATTCCCAGTTATTGCGGTTATCCGGGCTGGCAATCCCGACGCTCTGGGCCGCATACTCGCCGCCGAAAACTTTCGGCCCCGTGCGGGGATAATTGTCATAACGATCGGAATGGGTCAGAAACCAACTCGGCGCCATGTAGTAGTGCTCATCTACTATATCGGCGTTCAACTCTCGCAGCTTGGCCCACAAGAATTTGAATCTTTCGTCGTTCGGGCTCGGCCCGGCGTCCGAGATGAGCGTCACCTCAGGATGTTTTTCCTTGAGCACCCTGGCAAATCGTTCGTAGCGCTCGATGAATTGCGGTCCCCACTGTTCATTGCCGACGCCCATCATTCTTAGATTGAAAGGCTGCGGGTGGCCCATCCCCGCACGCACGCGTCCCCACGCACTGCTGACTGGCCCGTTGGCGAATTCGATTAGATCCAACGCATCCTGGATGTAAGGATCCAGCTCGTCGAGCGGAACCAACTCACTGGAGTTGAACTGGCAGGCCATGCCGCAATTGATGATGGGCAGTGGCGCCGCGCCGATATCTTCGGCCAGTTGGAAATACTCATAGAAGCCGAGGCCAAAGGACTGATAGTAATCAGGGGCCGGCTTGTGTTTGAACTCGTCATTCCAGCGATTGATTATCAGCCGCCGATCAGTGAGGCTGCCAACCGTCGTCTTCCACTGATACCGAATCTTCAGATACCTGCCCGCCGATGCATCGATTGCTGACCAATCACTCCTGCAGGTCTGTGCAAGCCCAGGGTGGGGAGGTATCAAACTGCACCTGGATTACTTGTCGGACAGAACTTGATGCGAATGAGTCAAGTTTTTATGGGCAGGTCCACGATCTCGGTTGGCCCTAACCGCAAAGCGGTTGCGCCCCCCAGCCAAGAGTTGCCGCTTCGGCTACTCAGGGTTAAAGCGAAGCCATTCATTCCAACCGCATCGCGGTTGCGCCGTTCGTGAATCAAGCGGGCAAGTGACGCAACCGCGATGCGATTGGAAGTCTTTCCTTCGCGTTCCCAGGGTAGCCGAAGCGTGCAACCCTGGGCTGTAAGACGTAACCGCTTTGCGGTTAGGAGCTGAACCTCCAGCCGCTTGATCAATTGATGAGCGCTTCAACCACAGCATTGCCAACCCGGATGACGGGAGCGACGCCCACCGGCCAAGTAGCTCAGACCATTGCCTACTTCGCAGCGTTTGTAGCGTTGGGACTTTCAGCCGGATCGCTTGGTCCAACTCTTCCAGCGCTCGCCAAACAGTCTCACGTTTCCCTCGGAGTGATTAGCTATCTGTTTAGCAGTTATGGTCTACATCGTTCGCCTTCCCGCCCAGTCAAATGAAATCGTCGTGAACGAGTCAAGATCGCCGTGACTTGCATCGCCCTATGAGATTTCAGTCTAGGAGTTGATACAACCGAGAACCTTTTGGTACACGCTGTCGATAATATTTCGCACGTCCTGCTCATGTTCTGCTTCAGCGATCACGCGAATAATCGGTTCAGTATTTGAGCCCCGCACGAGAAACCAGCCATCCGGCAGAATCACTTTTACCCCGTCGCGGACATCCATCGGATACTGGGCATATTCGCGACGCAGCATCCTGAGGACAACAGAGATCTGGTGTGAAGGACAGGCAAGCTTTTCTTTGATCAAGGCATACCGCGGAAAACTATGCAGCAACTCAGTGATCGTTTTTCCGGTCTCAGCGAGCAGGTGCAGGACCAGGGCCATGCCGACCAGGCTATCGCGTGCAAAATTGATGCGCGGATAAATCACACCGCCGTTGCCTTCACCGCCAATGACGGCGTTCTGTTTCTGCATCTCTTCGGTGACATTAACCTCGCCGATTTTTGTAAGCGAGAGCGGACAGCCAAACCGGCCGGCGATCGCCGTAAGCGATGAGGTCGTCGACAGATTTGCCACGACCGGCCCTGGTGTTTTGCCGAGAATATGAAGCGCCGCCAGCACCAGTGTGTAATCCTCGCCGATCGCAGTTCCCTCTTCAGACACAACAGCAAGCCGGTCGGCATCCATGTCTTGCGCAAATCCGACATCAGCTTGATGCTCTTTGACTGCGGCGCAAAGGTCACCCAAATTTTCCGCCAATGGTTCGGCGGGACGCGGAAATCGCCCATTTGGAGTGACGTTAATGGGGACTACAGCCGCACCCAGAGCTGCGAGTAACTTTGGTCCCACCAGCGAGCCAGCGCCGTTGCAAGAGTCGAGCACGACACGTAATTGCTTCCTGGTCCGCGGCAGCGGCCCCAGTGCGTCGAGGATCGTTTCGATGTGGAGATCAGTCGCCCCGGCGATTTCTTCCACGTCTCTCATTTCCGCGCCCGCGACTTTTGTGTACTCGCCCTGGTGGTAAATATCGAGCATCTCGCGCGCCTGGCCGCTGTTCAGAAATAGTCCATCAGCGCCCACGAATTTGAGAGCGTTCCATTCGGCCGGATTATGACTGGCGGTAATGGCGATGCCGCCCCGCGCTCGGTGATGACGAACGAGCAACTGGATTGTCGGCACCGGGCACATTCCGATATTAATGACTCGACAGCCGCTGGAGAGCAGGCCGGCGATGACCGCTTGCCTGACCATTTCGCCCGAGGTGCGGGGATCGCGTCCGATGACAATCGTGCCCGGACCGACGTAAGTGCCGAAGGCTTGAGCAAAGCGAGTCAACAACGCCGGCGTCAGTGATTCCCCAACGACGCCGCGGACGCCGGAAATACTGATCTTTAGAGTTGGTATCGCTCGCATGATCTGACTCTCATTGATTGCAAACCGCAACGCGGTTGCGTCACAAAGCCCAGGGTTGCCGCTTCGGCTACCCTGGGTCGAACGGATTTGCTGAATCTCAACCGCAACGCGGTTGCGACATATTGGATTATCCCCGAGAAACGACGCAACCGCGTTGCGGTTGAAAATCATTCGCTTCTGCTTCCCAGCGTAGCCGAAGCGGCAACGCTGGGCTTGAGGGCGTAACCGCCTTGCGGTAAAAAGCAGAAAAGCGACTTGTCCGCCCGCCGGGGGCACAAGTGCCCTCTCTAAACGAGCAGAACAGGATGGCACAAGTGCCCTTTCTAAATCAGCAGCAAGCCGCCGAGTCTGTCGCGTGCCCACTCAAGCAGGCTCTGCGCGGCCGGCCCATCGTCCGCTTCGACGATGACGCGAATCAGCGACTCCGTGTTTGAGGCTCGCACATGCACCCAGCCCTCGGGAAGCACAACACTGATGCCGTCCATCAGATCATAGATCAACCGCTCGCGTTCAATCGCTAGCCGGAAGTTTTGCAACACCGAATAGAGACGGCTTGGCTCCACCGGAAAGTTGTGCTTCAACATCGTCAGGCGAGGCAGCTCCTGGATAAGTGCAGAGGCGCTTTGGCCGGTTTGCGCCAAGCCTTCGAGAATCAGCCCGGCAGCGGCGGCACTGTCATGGGTCAATTGCAGTTCCGGAACCGTCACGCCGCCACTCCCCTCACCGCCGAGTACAGCGTTGTGCTCGATCATCGCTTCGGAGATGTAAGCTTGACCCACTTGAGTGCGCACGACGACTCCGTCGTAGAGTTCGGCAATCTTCTCGATGGTCCTGCTAGTCGAGACATTCGTCACCACGGTGCCTGCGCGGCGCGCAAGTCGCAGCCTCGTCGCCAGCGCCAGGGTCAACTCTTCTGAGAGCGGTTGGCCCAGTTCCGTCACGATTCCCAATCGCTCTCCGTCGGCGTCATGTGCGAAACCGATGTCTGCTTTGCCGGCCCTGACGACTGCGCTCAGTTGGGCCATGGTGTCGGGCGTCGGTTCCGGTCGATGAGGAAAAGGCGCGCCGGGATTGTCATTGATCGCCAGCACCTCGCAACCGAGCTCCTCCAGCCAACGTGGGATCAGCCGAGAGCACGCGCCGTTACAACAGTCGACCGCGACCTTTAGCCGGCGGTTTCTAATCGACTCCACCGCAAAGGCGTGTTTGAGTAATTCCACATGACGCTCGATCGGATCCTGGTAGTGAATGACGCTCTCGATCTGATCCCATCCGACCTTGGTGAATTCTCCCTGGTGGAAGACATCGAGGAGTTCTTCGGCCTGCATGGAATTCAAGTACAGTCCGTCGCCTCGGACAAACTTCAGCGCGTTCCACTGCGACGGATTGTGACCGGCCGTAATCGCAATGCCGCCGGCAGCCCCAAGCCAGGTGACGGCCAGTTGCAAACTGGGAGTCGGACAGATGCCAAGATCGATGACTTCGCAACCAGCAGCCAACAGTCCCGCCATGACCGCAGCGCGGACCATGGGTCCGGACGCGCGCGTGTCACGACCGACGAGCACGCGGCCCCCTTCGAGGTAGGTGGCAAACGCCTGGGAAAATCCAACGGCGATTTCAGGCGTAAAAGTTTCACCGACGATGCCACGCACTCCGGTGATGCCGATCTTAAGTGGGTTCATAAAACTTTCACTTACTGGAGCTGCCGTGGTATTCGGCCGCTACGCTTTCGAGACCCGGCGCGCATTGTGGCGGCTTTGCCGCTCTCCAGTGCGGTAAGGCTCGGCCTTACCGGAACCAGTTCAAATAGATTCTTGGAGGCTGCGTCTCCCCTCCTCCGACGGAGGCGCAGCCTCAAGTTCAAAATTCATTGCCGCCGGTAAGGCGGAGCCTTACCGCACTGGAGAGCGGCAAAGCCGCTGAAACCCGAAACAGCTCCAGTCAGTGGAACGACGCCCTCCCTCACGGTCGGGCTACTGCGCCGCTCCCGCGAATCGTCGAATTTCTGGCGCTACGAACCAGAGGAACGTCGAGGGGAGAGATGTTCCACCCGGAAACCGCGACTACCGGTGTCGCCTTGCTCAGATCTTTTGTCTGATAAGTTGCCGAGATCTCTCGCGTTTCACCGGGCATTAACGAGAAGTAATTATCCTGCCAGAGGACTGGGAGAACTTCATTGCCGCTCTGTTTTAGCTGCAGGCGAATGAAAAAAGCCAGCTTGCTGCCGGGATTCGATATTCTCAAATGGGCAATCTCACTTCTGCCTCGCCGCACTACAGTTCCGGAAGTAACCAACACAGCCCGTGGCATCGTTTGCAACTGGGTCATATCCGCATAAGCGGTGGCCGGCGTGTACCACCAGGTGGACTTTTGCCAATCGAGCACATCATCCTTGCCGGACAGCCAATAGAAATTTGTACTCACCGTTGCGCCCGTACGCGATTGCAAAGTCAGCCGCAGAAAGTAAGTCGCCGATGAATCCTGGGGCGGAGGAATCACAAACGCTTTGGTGTTGCTGCCAGCCGTCAGGTCAAGATTCGCAGAGCGTGAGAATTTTTCGTGCAGCTCAATGTCATACACCTGGGCCATCAGCTTGAGATTGGGTTGAGCTTGCCCGGTAATGTTCACCACGACTACAGAACGATCGTCGTAAGCATACTGAGCGTGAACCGGCTCGCATGCCTTCCTGGTCCCAAAGTAACCACCGCCAGGTCTCAGGTAATAGTCATAAAGGTGCCAGATCATCGAAGGCCACGCGTTATTCAACATCCATTGGATGACACCAGTCGACGCACCTCGAGCGCCGCCGTAGGCTTCAAACATCGCTCTTTGGCTCTCGTAACTCATCAACTGGGCCTTCATCGCATAGTCGTCCACACTCCTGGCGCGTCCATAGCGCGCGTCGAGCGCGGCGCTGAACACTTTCAAGTTTTTGAATTCACCGCCGCCCGCGTGATAGTTCCAGGTCTCATCGATGGGCCACAAATGATCCGCGGGTAACATTTTCTGCAGGCTCTCGAGTGGCGGCACCGCGGGTCCGGGGCTAATCTCAGTCGCAAAGCCGTGTGCGCCGCCCAACTTTTGATCAGTGAGCCAGTATGAAGGCGGCACCCACTCGTATGGTCCTTCCATCTTTACACCCGTGGCTCCGGTAAGCGTGGACTGCCTGGCCGTAGCCGAAGAGAGGAACGGGTTGGGCCAGGAATATTTTTTGAGAATATCAACATACATCTGCTCGACGTCCGGCGGCGGTGGGTTGTCGCTGCCGTTGAGCCAAACCAGCAGGCTCGGGTGACCGCGCAGACGCCGGATTTGATCGGCTGCAGATTTCGCGGCGATGTCGTAATCCTTTTGCTGCCACGTCGGCCCTTGTTGGTAGTCCGGCCGGTGCTGCCAATGCTCCCAGTGCGAGCAGCAGCACCATCCGGCCATGATCAAAATTCCCTGTTCGTCTGCAAGATCAAAGAAGCTGTCCGGCTGCAGTTGGCCTTCAAGGCGCAGCGTGTTTAGGTTCAAGTCTTTGACGTACTGAAATTCGGTCTTCATCCTTTCGGGCATCGAGCGCAGAAAAATATCTGAGGCCCAACCTCCGCCACGAATCAGCACTTTCCGGCCATTGACGATGAAGACGCGGTGATTCTGATTATCTAGTTCTGAGGTGATCTCGCGAATGCCAAAACGGGCGCCTTCACGATCAGACACGCGGCCGCCACTTTCGAATTCCATTTGCAGGCGATACAGGTTCTGTGCGCCAAGTTGGATTGGCCACCAGACGCGCGGCCGAGTGAGGTTGAGTTGCCGAAACTCTTCTGGCGCGAAAACTACGGATTTCGTTTCCCCTGGGCCAAGTTTGATTCTCTGCCGGATTCTGACTCCTTCAATGCTCGCGCTCAGTGTGCCGTCGACTTCCTTGGCGGTAACATTTTGCAGCTCGGCATTGACAGTGAGATGCGCGACCTCGAGCGATGGCAGATCAAAATGAGTGATTACCTGCGGATACTTCAGCGTGACTGGACCACTGCTGGTCAGGTAGACATCACGGAAGATACCCATGTCTTTGTCCGGCGGCATGGGATTCCAATCCACAAAGGTCCAGGCCAAATCATCCGGTTGCGGCGGAAAGACTTCGACGGCCAAAGTATTCAACTCGCCCAGGCGCGCCACACTTTTGATTTCCAATTCATGCAGGCGGAAGGTGCCCGCTATTTGTTCCGCGGTGCCAATCTGTTGGCCGTTGACCCAGATGTTTGCTCGAAAATTGAGACCATCGAAATGCAAACGGATATTCTTACTCTGATAACTTGCCGGGATGCGAAACTGCGTTCGATACCACCAGGAAACACGGAAAGGACTATCCTCAGGCATCGGCAGATTTGAGAAGTTTGCGCCAATCGGGTAACTGCAGCCCGGGATGAGTCTCAGATTCTGACCAACCAACGGATCAGGATAAACTTTGTCGGCAACCAGATTTCCCACGACGGTGGACGGGACGGTGGCCGGATACCAGTTCGTGGGCCGGAAATCATTCTGCGAGAGTTTATCTCCGGTTTCTTTGACCTGGGCTGAGGACCGAATGCTCCAGCCGTTTCGCAGAAAGATCTTTGCGTCAAATGGAACTCCGCTTTTGACCGCAGGCTTGGCGAAAACGGAAATACTCGAGAGCAGGATGATGCTGGTAAGAACTGGTAGTGTCGTTAAGTGAAAAATACTCTGCGCTGTCTCTGCGTCCTCGGCGTCTCTGCGGTGAGCTTTTGTTAGGGACGCCTCACCGCCGAGGCGCAGAGCACGCAGAGAAAGCGCAGAGAAAACCCTGAACTTAGAACACAAGCGAAGAACGATGCACTTGATCATTTGATACTCTCGCATTTTTCTAACACCGTTGCCGCCGCACTCCAAATTTTGCGTCCTTTGCTCTGAAAGTTTTTCAGCCTCCTAAGGAGCCGCGGTATTAACACTAGGGCCAAATGGCCAGCGCTCCGTGTACCAGGACCAGCCCAGAAAACAGATCGCGCCGAGCAAGAGCGTCCCCAGACCCAGCACAATTACCGGCCAGTCTGTGGTGGCAAAAATAAACACCCATCCAATCAACGCGATCAGACTGGGAAGCGGATACAACCACATGCGATATGGCCGCGGCAGTTCCGGCGCTCGCCTTCTTAGTAGAATGAGCGCACAGATCTGACCGATAAACTGGACCAGGATGCGCGTGGAAATGAGCGCGTCAATCACTGCATCCAACGAAAAGAAGCTGCACAAGATTGCGATCAGCCCAAGCACAATCAGCGCTACATAAGGAAACTTCTTGGTAGGATGCAGCCGGCCGAAGACTTTAAAAAAGTAACCGTCAAGTGCAGCCGCGTAAGGAATTCTGGAATAGCCGAGCAGCAGAGCGAAGACGGAACCAAACGCCGTCCACAACACCATCGCGGTAAAAACCGTAGCGATTTTGGGACCGTAGATCTGTTCCATCATCAGCGAGACCACAAAGCCCGATTCGGGGTGGGCGGCAGCCGGCACAAACTCTCGCCAGGGCACAACGCCGATGATCGAAAGATTGATCGCCAAATAGATGACGGCCACCGCGACTACGCTAATGATGATTGACCGGGGAATGGTGCGGCCCGGGTCGCGTACCTCGTCGCCGATGTAGCAAATGTCGTAATAGCCCAGGTAGTCGTAAACACCGATGCGCGAAGCAGCGCCCAGGCCGAGCAGGAAGCCGAGCGAAAACTTGAATGCGCCCGGCGGAAAGTCAAAGGCGCGGGCGGCACTGAAATGCATGACCCCGGTGACCACCACCGCCAGCGTGGTGAGCAGCGTACCAATCCAAAGACTGACCGTGATCTTCCCAATCGAAGTAATGCGCCGGTAAAGCAACACAATATTTATGATGCCGACTGACGCGGCCACCAGCAGCGTGCCGCGCGCAGTGATTCCCGGCCAGAGGTATCCGGTGTATCTCGCAAAACCGATATATCCGGAAGCGATCTCGAGAGGACCACTGATGATGAACTGCCAGATAAAGAGGAAAGCCATCAGCCGGCCAAAGGTTTCGCGGCCGTAAGCTTCTCGCAAGTACAGATACGAGCCTCCGGAACCGGGCATGGCCGCGCCCAACTCGCTCCAGACCATCCCGTCAGGAATGGCGATCAGGACAGCGACGATCCACCCCAGCATTGCCTGTGGGCCGCCGAGTGCCGACATCAACAGTGGAATGGTAATGAACGGCCCCACACCGATCATGTTGGACATGTTTAAGGCGGTCGCTTGCACCAACCCAAAACGTCTCAACAAGTGGGTTTCATTTTCACTTGTGGTGGATGCGGAGTTCATCTGGATTTGTCTGAAGGAAGGGCTCATGATATCTAAAACCAGAGCTCTTTAGAAACTTTTGTTGCGACAACAACTGAACCGTCTACTGGGACCGTTAATTACTGGGACCGCGGGCGTCCCGCCCGCCGCTTGGACAACGGATAGATTAAATTGAATCACTCAACCTCAATAATTCTTTTTCACGCCGAAGCGGGCGGGACGCCCGCGGTCCCAGTGAGCGAACGACTTTTGCCTTAGGAGGTGGAGAGTTGAACAATGAAGATAAAAGGAACAATCGCAACTTTGGTGATTCTGATTCTTGTGACATCCAGTGCCGCGCTTTGCCAGACTACAACACATTCAGGCTCACAAGCGGCGGCGAAAACTCTGGTCGAGCGACTGGGTTATCCCGCGGATGCCAAATTGCTCATCGTGCATGGTGATGACCTGGGTGTGGCCCACTCCGTTAATCTGGCTTCGATCAAAGCACTCGAGAGCGGCCTGGTCAGTTCAGCCAGTATCATGATCCCTTGCGCCTGGCTCCCCGAGATCGCTGCCTACGCGCGAGCTCATCCCGAAGCCGACCTGGGCTTGCACCTGACCTTAACCAGCGAATGGAGTCTTTTGCGTTGGGGTCCAGTGCTGGCCAAAGAGCGCGTGCCTTCCCTTTTGGATAGCAGCGGCTATTTCTATCAGACGGAAGGTGAAGCTGCCTCACACATTGACGCCAAAGAAGCGGAAGCAGAGATTCGCGCCCAAATCGCTCGCGCCAGAGCTCTCGGTATCCAGCCGACGCACCTCGATTCTCACATGGGCACGCTTTACCAAAATCAGGCTTTGTTTGAGACCTTCATCCGGGTGGCGCGGGAAAACAAGCTGCCAATCAGACTCTCAAAGGATTCAACTGCGGCAAAGTCGTTTCTGCCTTCGTTGGCTGCTCCTGATGATGTCGTGATGGATAGCATCATTAGCATTGAATCCAATGTGGCGGCTGAAGACTGGTCCAAATACTACGCCGAAGCGATCAAGAACCTGCAGCCCGGTGTTTCGGAAATGATCGTGCACCTGGCCTACGACGACCAGGAGATGAGAGGCGTGGCTTTCGCTCATCCCAACTGGGGCTCCGAATGGCGACAGCGCGACTTCCAGTTTGTGACCAGTGAGGCTTTCCGCGAGCTGCTAAAGGAGAACAATGTTAAGCTCGTTACCTGGCGCGAAGTCGGTAAATTGATCGGGAAATCTGAGAGGTAAAGATGTACAAACGGAACTTCCTCCTTAAAGGCCACAGGGCTTTGTTTCTTAGCTTGCTCTTGATGTCTGTCATCAGTCTGCCTGCCCTCACGGTGCAATCGCAGGGGAACAAAGAAACACCAAAGAGTGCTGATCAGGACGAGGTGATCAAGGTTACCAGCAACTTCGTAAACCTGGACGTGATGGTCAAGGACAAAAAAGGAAAGCCGATCACGGATCTCAAAGCTGAAGATTTTACCGTGACGGAAAACGGTGCGCCGCAGAAGATCGAGTTCTTCGATTCGACTCTGGCCAACGGCAATGAGGCTGGTCAGCCCATGACCGCGTCGCGACAACCTGGACCACGAGTGCAAAACGGCTTACCCAGAAACATCATCTCGCTCGTACTGGACGGCCAAACTACCGAGGCTGCTAATTTGAAGCAGGTGCGCGCTGGCGTCACCAAATATATTCGCGAGCGCATCTCAGACACAGACTCAGTGGCGCTGTTCGCCATCTCCGGTGGTTTACAGTTGCTGCAACCATTCACCCAGGACAAGGGGAAAATTATCTCGGCGGTCGAGAATGCGTATGGCAGCTCGACGGTTTCAAAGACTACCGAGCAGCGCGGAATTACGGATAACATCGCCACGCTTCGCGATCAATTGACAGGCGCTCCTACCGAGGCAATCACTACCGCCGCCGGTGGATCTGCCGCGGCCCAGGCCATGATCACGCAGCGGGTTCTGGAACAATATATTCAACTGCGCTCGGCGCTAAGCATTCAACAGGCGCGGCCAATTCTGGCGGGACTGGCAGCGATCTGCGAGGGGCTGCGGGCCATTCCCGGCAAGAAAACCCTGGTGGTGTTTTCCCAGGGATTCGTCGCGCCGCAGGTCCTCGATTGGCAGGTGCAAACCACCATCGATATTGCCAATCGGGCCAACGTCGCTATCTATATCATTGACTCGAGCGGTTTGACCGGCGGCACGCCTCAGTCAGGAGCACTAGTGCCTGCCTCGGCGTTGTCGGGAATCTCGGCCGCAACCAGTCAGGAAAACAGGATCAGATCCGCCGCTGGAGAAAGTGTTTTTGACATCACGCGTCAGGAAGGACTGAATCGCCAGCAGGATCTCTTGTACCGGATCTCTGGTGATACCGGCGGTCAATTCATCAAGAATACCAACGACATTGCCGCCGGTCTGGAGCGCATTGATAGCGAAATTCGCTCGCGTTACACCTTGACCTATCGCAGTACCGATACGAATTTTGACGGCAGCTTTCGTAAAGTAAAAATCGAAGTCCGCAGAGCCGAGGCCAACGTGGTAGCGCGCCCTGGCTACTATGCAATTCCCCCAAGCCAGATCGTGCCCCTCTCACCGGAGGACAGAAAACTGCTGGCGAATTTTGGCACGATGGCCGCCCATCCCACCCTGCCTCTGTCGTTGCAGGTGAATGCCTTCAGATCTCAGCCGGGCTATTACATCGTTCCCCTGTCGTTTGAGATCCCACCGGCGGCGGTGGAGTTCGAACACAAGGGCGATAAGCGACGGCTGCAGCTTGATGTGTTGGCAGTAGTCCGGCGTGAAGGCGAGGAAAAAATCCTTTCGCGTCTGGGCGGAAACTTTGACGTCGCCTTGACCGCGCCGCAATACGAATCGATTGTGCACGACAAAATCTTTTATCGGCAGGACATGGCGTTGGAGGAAGGAAGCTACGCCATTGATCTGATTGTCAAAGATCGACTCTCAGGAAAGGTGGCCGCCCAAAGGCAAAAGCTGGTTCTGCCAATCGCTGGTGCGGAGTTCTTTGTCACTGAGCCGGTCTTGAGTCGCCACGCTGAGTTGGTCAATCGAACGACGTCAAGCAGCGAAGTGCTGAGTGAGGGAAAGGTGCAGATTCGCCCTTCGCCAAGCCGCGAATTTTACGCCACGGATAATCTGATCATTTTCTTTACAGCTTATAACGCCGCGGTGGCTGTCGAGACAGGCAAGCCATTGGTTAGAGTCACCGTCACTGTGATGAAAGATGGAAAGCCGGCGCTGAGGCCGGTGGACTACGAACTCACGGAGCCCCTCGCTCAACCAGTCAATCACCTGACATTCGCCAAGTACGTCAAGCTTACGGGCCTCGCGGCGGGCAGGTACTCCGCCGTCATTGAAACCAGAGATATGGTGCTCAAGAAAGTAGTCAGACAGGAAGCCTGGTTCGTAATCGCGGAGTGAAGGTCCCAGAGTTTGCTGTCTCAAAGATCTCCGCAGGAGATGCCTTTACCGCCTTTAGCCTCGAAGACGAGCGCAAATGGTCCTGGGAAATTTTTGATCTTGCAAAAGAACGTCTCCCTCGAAATATCCAATCGGCTTTGGACAGTTGCAAATTATTCAGCAACAAATCTGGCAGTTCACCAAAAGCTAATACCTGACAACGGAATTTCGTATTGACACGGATTGGAGCATAAGAGTAGAGGCGACCGAAAATTTCGTGTTACCTCGTTCATGATTTGACTTCTCAGAAACAAGTGTCAGTCACGAACGGCTTTTCGCCATGAATTAGACCCCTGCGGCAGGTAATAACGTCGCTGTGTCTCAGCCTTGGAAATTGGGGCTGCGATCAGTTCCTCAAGCCAGAGTCTCTCAAACGGGCTCAGTTCCCACAATCGACATTGCTTCTCGCAGTTGTAGATATGGAGTTGTAGCTATGAAGAAGCCCATTATTTTTTCGTTGGCATGTATGGTACTGGTCGGGATATTCTCTGGATTTGCCGGCAGCAGAAGCGCACGTCCAATGAGCGTCAGGATGCACATAAAAGATTTGCCCCAACATGGTTTAAGGTTGATAACTCCGTCAGATCCAAGGTTCGACGACAGGTTACAGAAGGAGTTCAAGGGAGAGTCAAATGAAGTAGTTGACACCTTGAGACCGTTTTCCGTCTTTTTTGAGAATAAAGGAAAAGCACCATCGTCGCGTATCTGGTGCGTTGGTGCTTTACAACTCCAGAGGGGAGAAACCAATACTTTAGGGAAGCTGTTCTGAATCCTCTGGCTCTCATGGAGGGAGGCCGTCTTAGCCCAGGAGAGAGCCGACGTTCCGGTCGAATAGAACTGGAATCTGCGTCCTTCCTTTCATTACTAGCGCCCGATGGTAGTGGCATGTTGCGCACTGAGTTGAGTGCGGAGGAAGCTGAGGCGGTAAAAAAAGGAAAGAAATTTGAGAGGTCCTCACTCGTGCAGCGATTTAGCGACAAAGCCGCGAATTACAGTGAGGTTACCGTGTCGATCGATGGAGCATTCTTCGAGGATGGAACCTTTGTCGGACCGAACACTACCAATTTCTTTGAGCAAACCAAAGCCGTAATTGATGCGAGACGCGACCTTTTGAATGAGATAGGCAATGGCTTATCGAACAACACCCTGACCGTAAAAGACGCGTCCAACTACGTCGAGGAAATAGCTAATAGCAACCCTAATGCTTTGAATTCGCACTCGACCGTAACAGACTACTACGACCATTTCAGGGCACTCTATGCCTACGAGATCGTGCAAATGAAGAGAGTGCATGGAGCGGACAAAGGCCTTGAGATCGCTCTACTTCCGCTGCACAAGCCATGGGCCAAGTTAACCAAGAAGCAAGATTGAGCAAGTCGGGAGAAAGTAATATGGAGCAGGGACGTTGGACTAAGTATCTAGAAATATCCAGTAATGTCGCGGTTTTGGTAGTGGCGGTAATGCTACTCGCTATGCTTGTTTCGGCGCGCTTCGGTCAGCCGGGAAAACAAACGTTTGCGAAGGGTCTTGAAAAAGGACAGGTTCTCGCGCCTCTTCCGTCACTAAAGTATAGTGCGGCGCCACAGACCGTCCTTTTAGCTCTCAGCACGACCTGCAGCTATTGCAAGGAAAGCCTGCCTTTTTACAGGCGACTTATTCAGGAACAGTTCAAGGCCGGATCGCGAACGCCGATCGTCGCGGTATTTCCAAACTCTGAAACGGACGTCGAAAAGTATAAGCAACAGAATCAACTCAACATACAGTCTGTCGCGGCAGTGGATTCCAGCATTGTAAAAGTAGCCGGTACACCAACGCTGATTTTGATTGACGCTGACGGGAGAGTGCGAGACTTTTGGGTTGGCCTGCTGTCCAGCGATGAGGAGCAACAGGTATTGAGTGCGCTCCAGGGCAAGTAAAATTTCTGTCGCTACGCAGAGCCCGTCACTAATCCTCAAGACGTCCCTGGCTTAGCTTACGGTTTCTTTGTGCCTACTTCCTTCGGAGGGAAGCAAAATGCGAGTACTCACCAAACTTATTCGGAGTATCAACCTCAATCGCAAGATCCAGAGAAATCTTATCCTCATAGGGTTGATGTCAGTGGTTTTCGTTTCACTGCTGGCTCGATCTGCCTGGACAAGCGAAATAATTTTGCCTTTCCCTTGCCACGGTTACCAAATAATGCCCGCAGGAGGCATTGGAGGCAGCATTGGCGCCTATTGCGAAGGAGCTGCACTCTGTTATTCCATAGACGACCATATTGGGTTGATCAGCGCGTTCTGCAATGAAAATGCTTTCTGTCCCCTCGCTGAAGTGGCGAATGATGTAAACGTTGACACTACTTCAACTAACTTAAGGTGCAGAGGAATTGGGGCTAATCTTTGGAGCGGTAGGATTGTCCACAGTTTCATCTCTACGGAAGGCTGTGATCCGGGCGACAACGGCACCACTTTTCGTTTTCCGCAATTTGAAAACTGTGCCTTTCTGCCTGCTGATATTCCCGGCTTACCTCCGAATGTTTTGTTTTGACAACGGCTATTACTGGAACTCGTATACTCAGTCGTGCCAGGCATCTCCGGTCTGCGGTGTTGGCGAAGACTTTTATAACCTTTGTAATACATACAGTAGCGGTTACGACTTCGGCACCTGCCAGTGCAATGTCGGTGACATTGGCAACGGGTGCGGACAGTGGAATTATCTAAACTGTCTCTACAGTGGTGGATGGTGGTGGAACGGTTCCTGCGAGTGTCGATATGATAGCCCGATCTTGATAGACGTGCTGGGCAATGGCTTCAATCTGACAAATGCGGCGAACGGCGTCAACTTTGATTTGGATCGAGATGGTTCATCCGAGCATTTATCTTGGACACGAGCCGGCTCTGATGACGCTTTTCTAGTACTGGATAGGAACGGCAATGGAAGAATCGACGATGGTGGCGAGCTATTTGGGAATTACACTCCTCAGCCAGAACCGGAAAGGGGAACTCTTAAGAACGGATTCAATACGCTGGCGGTCTATGACCAGCCAGATCAAGGCGGAAATGGTGACAAACAGATTGACCAGCGGGATGCAATATTCTCGTCGTTACGGCTATGGCAAGATGTGAATCACAACGGCATCTCAGAGCCTGGCGAGCTACATACGTTGACAGAGCTAGGAGTCGAATCAATTGATCTGAAGTACAAAGAGTCTCACCGAACTGACGCAAACGGTAATCACTTTCGCTATCGAGCAAAGGTCGATGATGCAAGACATTCTCATGTCGGTCGATTCGCATGGGACGTGTTCTTTGTCGTTACCCACTAGGTGCAAAACCGGTTTCTTTCCAATCAAGAAGCACTCAATTGGTGTTGTCAAATCAACTCAAGTAGAAACAGAATTAATGACTCAGCCGAGATGAATCCACCCTTTATCAGCGGTTAGTTGAGGATTGCCTCGACACAAATCCTTCTGCCCATACGGCCAATCTCGATTTTCACTGCTCGGCTACCGCTGGCCGCGGAGAGATGTCTCGGACTAGAAATCACCTAGTCGGGACCAAATTTTGTTGTTCCGCACGAGCGTTCAACAAATTCGATCCGCTGAAACGCGATCCAACAATCGCCCGCGCTAAGGATACTACTTCGGCGTTCTCAAGCTATCCGACACCTTTTGAATGCTCTCGCTCAGTTTGATTATTGCCAGCAGATCCTTATCAGCCTTAGTTTTGTCCTCTCTGGCCTTCTCGACTTCTTTCACGTCGATCGTCGACGCATTTTTGAGCGTGGGATTCTCGGTAAAACTATCGATGAGTTTACACAGCTTCACCAGGGCTGCGACCATTTCGTCGCTGGTCAGATCAGTCAGCTTGTCCTGCGTCTTATCATCAGAGTGACGCGCCATCATGTAGGTATTTATTTCGTTAGTACGCTTATTTATTTCCCCGGTCTGCGCGGCGACGAGGGCGTAATCGAGCGGCTTGCGGGCAACCAGATTGCGCGCGATGTCATTGCGCAGGACTTGAATGCGCGTGAAGTCTTCCTTCATGTGACCCAGTGCGGCCTGGATGCGCTTTTGATTCTCCGACTCAACCATAGCGTCCAGCTCCGCGCTGCGCAGCCGGCCTTCGGCTATCTGACCTCTGCGATCTTCAGCCTTCAGATTGATAATCCCCGGCGCCCCGGCGCCCGGCGGCGGCGCGGTTGCCGATCCCTGGGCCAACACATTGCCTCCCAGGCCGGCAGCGAGCACGGCGACGGCCGCACAGCCGGCCAACGCCCGAAGGTTGGATGCGATGGTTTTCATAAGCAGCCTTTCTTCTTCGATCCGCTTGTCGAAGCGTTGCGCTACAAATCCTGTTGGATCAGCTACAATACGAGGGAAAATTCGTCAGGCAATTATGTCACGATTCCAGTTGGATTAGAACCAATCCGAAGCAATCGGTAGTGCCCTCCTTTGTAACGCAAACTGTTAGTTTGCGATTGGTGAATGGCACTCAAGACGCGCGCAAGCCCGGGGTCCCCAGCCGAGCAGCTCGGCTGGGGTGGTCTTACAGCTTGCGTTACGAAGATCCAGGACAGCCAAACAATCGAACGCCGGCGAAAACGGCCGTGAAAAACCGAGCTGAAAAAATGAAGACTGCCAAACACATCCAGCCAATCCTGCTCTTAACTTGCGCGTTACTTGTCGCCGCTCCATTGCGAGCGCAGGACGCGAAATCGCCGGCAATGAATCCGGCGCGGCTCAACCTGATGCCGGTTCCTGCGTCGGTGGAAATGCGCCCCAGCCGGCTGGCAATCAACGGCAGTTTCAATGTAGCCATCAAGGGTTTTGCGGATGATCGTTTGCGAGCAGGCGCCGCGCGCATGATCAGGCGTCTCGCTGGCCGGACCGTGCTTACCCTGCCGTTGGATCTCGCCACGGATGAAAGCAAGGCTAAGCTCGTGGTCGAGTGCGAACGCGCCGGTGATTTAGTCCCCTCGCTCGCGGAAGACGAGAGCTACAGTGTGGAGATCACCGACCAGCAGGCGCGTTTGCGGGCGCCGACCGTGGTCGGTGCTTTACGCGGCTTCGAAACTCTGTTGCAACTGCTTCAGGGCGATCGCGATGGTTATTACTTCCCGGGCATCAAGATTCAGGATCAGCCACGCTTCCCCTGGCGTGGTTTGCTGATTGACGTGGGTCGTCATTATGAGCCGTTGGAAGTGCTCAAGCGAAATCTCGACGCCATGGCGGCGGTCAAACTCAACGTCCTTCACTGGCACCTGAGCGAGGATCAGGGCTTTCGCGTGGAGAGCAAAAAGTTTCCCAAGCTTCACTCAGCAGGTTCAGACGGCCTCTACTACACTCAGGATCAGGTGCGTGAAATCATCGCCTACGCGCGCGAGCGTGGCATCCGCGTGATGCCTGAGTTTGATATTCCCGGTCATGCCACCAGTTGGTTGGTCGGCTATCCCGAACTGGGCAGCGCACCGGGTCCTTACAAGATTGAACGCGCCGCGGGGATTTTTGAGCCGGCGCTCGATCCGACGCGCGAGCAGACTTACAAATTCCTCGAAGTCTTTTTTGGTGAGATGGCGGCGCTGTTTCCCGATGCCTACCTGCACATCGGCGGCGACGAAAACGAGGGCAAGCAGTGGGATCGCAATCCGCAGATTCAAGCCTTCATGAAAGAGAAGGGGATCAAAGACAATCATGCCCTGCAGGCTTACTTCAATCAACGCGTCTTGAAGATCCTGCAGAAGCACGGCAAGAAAATGATTGGCTGGGAAGAGATACTGCATCCGGACCTGCCGCAGGATGCGGTGATTCAATCATGGCGCGGACCCGCCTCGCTGGCAGAAGCGGCGAAGCGAGGCTACAACGGAATTCTCTCGGCGGGTTACTACATCGATCTGATTTTCCCGGCATCACAACACTATCTGGCCGATCCAATCCCGGCCAACAGCACCCTTTCTCCAGCAGAAGCCAAACACATTCTGGGTGGCGAAGCGACCATGTGGGGAGAGTGGGTGAGCCCGGAAACGATTGACTCGCGCATCTGGCCGCGCACAGCCGCGATTGCCGAACGCCTTTGGTCTGAGCGCAACGTCACCGACATCGACGACATGTACCGGAGACTGTCAATCCTCAGCCGGCAATTGGAAGAGTTGGGAATGACTCACGAAAAGAACTCGCAAATGCTGCTCAGACGGCTCGCAGGCAATGCTGACATTGGCCCGCTGCAGACGCTTGCATCGGTGATCGAACCAGTCAAGGAATATCGGCGCTATCAAATGCGCCCGCAAACTATGCTCAGCCCACTCTCAGGTCTGATCGATAGCACCCAACCTGACAGCCAAACTGCTCGCAACTTCGCGGAGATGGTGAACGCTTTCATTGCCGATGCTCCGCGTTTTGATCTTTATCGAGCAAACATCAATGCCGCGCTGCTTGAATGGCGAACGGCAGGCCTCGAGCTCGGGCCGATGATCGATCAATCGCCTGCATTGCAAGAGGCACGGCCACTCGCAAATAACTTGTCGACCCTCGCGCAGGTGGGCCAGGAAGCGATGTTATACCTGGCCGCCGGCGACGCTACCACTACCGAGTGGCGCGACGCTCAACTCAGCAAACTCGACGAAGCGGCAAAACCACAAGCTGCTCTGGAATTTGTGGTCATCACGAGCGTTCGCGAATTGGTAGTCGCGGCTGCTGAATTGCCGACGCTCAAATCGACGACCGCGAAAGAGTGGCAGAGGCAGATAAAGATCCTGGCCGCGCCGGTGAAGAAGTGAATGTCATTTCGATTTTGCCGAAGGGAGGCAAGGGATGCATTGAAACGCAAGAAGTGCATTGAAACGCAAAGGACGCAAAGGTTCTTCGCAAAGAACGCAAAGGGTTGTACTTTGCGCTCCTTTGCGGTTTTCCTTTGCGTTCTTTGCGTTAAAGTTCTGGCGCTTGCTGTTGCCTCTTCGCCTTTCCCAGCGACTGTCCAAAAACCTGCTCCCGTTCAATTCGTCGATGTCACCGCTGCCGCTGGCATCAAGTGGAACCTCAAAGCACTTGCTCCGGGATCAAAAAATCTGATCGAGACCATGGGTGGGGGCGGGGGCTTCATTGACTATAACGGCGACGGCTTGCTGGACATCTATCTCGTCTGCTATTCGCAAACGCCACAACCTGATGGAGCGAGCAAGTTAAAAGATGTGCTCTATCGCAATAACGGTGACGGAACTTTCACAGACGTCACGGACAGTGCGGGCATCGCCAACAGCATGCAAGGCATGGGGCTCACTGTGGGAGATTACAATAACGACGGCTGGCCTGATATTTACATCACCGGATTCGGCGCGAGCAAGCTCTATAGAAATAACGGCAACGGTACGTTTACGGATGTCACTGCGCAGGCCCGAGTCAACAATAAACTGTGGGGCACAAGTGCCGCCTTCTTTGACTATGACAACGACGGCTATCTGGATCTTTATGTCTGCAACTATCTCACTTACGACGAGGCGAATCTTCCCTGCACTCTCTATGAAGGCAAGCCCTATTGCCTGATCCAAAAATTCCAGGGTTCATCCAGCAAGCTTTTTCATAACAATCGCGACGGCACTTTTACCGATGTCAGCGACAAGGCGAAGATCGCCAACCCAAACGGCAAAGGCTTAGGGGTGGTGGCGCTGGACTATGATCGAGACGGCTGGATGGACATCTTTCAGGCAAACGATGCCGCGCCAAATTTCCTCTTTCACAATAATGGCGACGGCACCTTGTCCGAAGCTGCACTGGCGTCAGGTGTGGCCTTCGATCCGAACGGCAACGCGCGCGGCGGCATGGGCACGGACGCTGAGGATCTTGACGGCGATGGCTACCCGGAAATCTTTGTGGCGAACTTTTCCGGGCAAACAAACGCGCTGTTTCACAACGAGAAGGATGGCACGTTTATCGAGACAACTAATAAACTCGGTCTGGGAACGATTAGTATTCCGATGAGTGGCTTTGGCGCTCGCTTTTTTGACTACAATAACGATGGTCTGGTTGATCTCTTTGTCCTTAACGGCCACCCGTTTGAGCCTATCAACAAGATCTTTCCCGAAACCACCTATACCGAACGGCCGTTTCTTTTCGAGAATACCGGCAATGGATTTCGCGACGTCGCCGCCGAGCACGGGAGCCCATTGAAGAGGCTTTACGCCGGGCGAGGCCTGGCGGTTGGCGACTTTGACAACGATGGCGATGCGGATCTCCTGCTGATCAATGTCGGCGAACCACCGGTGCTCCTGCGCAACGACGGCGGTAACAAGAATCATTGGCTCGGCATCGGGTTGGTCGGGACAAAGAGTAATCGGGATGGGATTGGAGCACAGGTCACCCTGACGATTGCGGGCCGACGGCGAACCAAACAACGGCTGGGCGGCGCCAGCTATCTTTCGGCCTCGGACCCGCGGTTGCTATTCGGATTGGGAGCGATCACCAGGATCGATCAAGTGGAAGTCCGTTGGCCCAGTGGTCAGGTCAACGCGCTCAAGAATGTCCGCGCCAATCAGTATCTAACGATTAAGGAAAGCTCAAGCACTAAAGCAAAGCAAACTTTCTGAAGAGAAGCCCACTCCGTTTAGAAAGCGGACTTGTCCGCCCAGGCTTGCGCGGCATTCAACCAGGCAGGCGCACAAGTGCGCTATCTAAACGAGGTCGATGAGCGATTGATCGAATTGATTGAATGGAAGCGATCGAAATGAAATGAAAGCGAATGAACGATGCTTACTTCGGAGGCTTCGGTTCTGGTGAAGTAGACGTATCGTGCTCTGTTGATTGTTCTCGGCTCTTACGTTTCAGCTTCTCAACAATTTGCAACTCTTCCTCAGCACGCTGTTGATTTTTTAGCCGCGCAAACAGTACCGCAAGATTGTAGTGAGCCTTCTGGTCGTCCGGGTCGAGTTTGACGCTTAATTCCAATTCCTTTTGAGCCAGCGAATAATTCTTTAACCGCAGATAACTGGCGCCCAGAGCAGTGTGCGCAAATGAATATGAGGGGAACAACGCAATCGCTTTCTCAAACATTTGGATGGCCCGCTGGTCGTCATTGTTCTGCTGGGCGAGTTCGCCCAGGTAAAAGTATGTCTGCGGAACACTCCTATCTTTTTGCAGGCTTTTTTCCAGATACTCGCGAGCCTCGGCGTACTTCTTCTGTTCAAGCAAGGTGTAGCCGAGATAGATTTGCGTCTGCGAGTTATCCGGCTGCAACTGCAACGCGCGGCGAAACGCCTGCTCTGCTTCAACCAGATCGGGTTTCTTAATCCACGTATTGCCCAGGGCAACAAAGTAAGCCGGGTCGTCAGATTTCAGTCTGATCGCTGCCAGCAAAGTCCCGTTCGCCTCCTCAAAGAGTCCCGCCCCGAGAGCGACGACGGCAAACCTGTAGAGCGTATCGGGCGAATTGGCCACCATTTTTCTGGCGCGCGCCAACTGAACCATTGCGGCATCGGCATCGCCCTTGAGTTGATAGACCTGGGCCAATCCCAGCACCGCGTCCGTCTGTTCGCCCTGTTGTTGCAGCGCTCGTTGATAACTCTTTTCAGCCTGTGCGGGATCACCCTTGCTCAACCAGGCATCACCGAGCAGCACGAGTAGCGTCGCAGAGATCGACTGGGACGGTTCCGCTTGTTCGAGAGTCTTGATCCCCTCGTCGAGCTGTCCCTGGCTCAGTAACAGGCGGGCCAGGCGATCGCGCGCCTCACCATTGGCGGGATCCAGTCGCAGCACTTCACGAAGTTCCGCAATTGTCTTCTTTGGCTGACCAGTAAGACTGTAGAGGTAAGCAAGATTCAGATGAGGGCCGATGAAACGACTGTCGCCGCGAACAGCGCGAGTAAAAAGTGCCTCGGCCTCAGGATACCGGCGTTGTTGGGCGCGCACCGTCCCGAGGAGATTGAGAGCGGCCGGCTCATTTGGCGCCGACATCAAGATAGCCGTTAATTCTTTTTCAGCCTCAACGATCTGCTTGTTAGCGATCAGAGCTGCCGCGTGTTCCAGTCGCGATGCGAGGTTATCAACCTGGGCCATTGCCACTGGACCAATGACAAGGAGGCCAAACAGCGAAACGATTATTCCCAGTCGCCCGATCAGAGGCAACGCTGAAAGACTGAACGCGCTTTTGGAGTGCGGCGGCAGCGACGCCGCTTTAGATTGTGAATCGTTACACTCAAGAGACTCAGGAAACACACGATCCAAAGCGGCGTCGCTGCCGCCGCACTCCAAATTCTTGCGCCTTTGATCGCCTGCTGAATTTTTCAGCAGCCCACAAGGCTGGAATTGTTCAACGCTTTCAGCGCAATTCGGAGTCCCCATAACTCTATCTCGTGCTCGGGATATGCAACCTGCTACTGCTTCTGATTACGGACCAAATCCTTTTGTTCGACAACGCCTTTGCCTTCTTTGATCGTAAAAATCTTGTTCGCAGAGAGGCCGGTGACTCGGTCGATCACTCCGCTGGGCCAGCGAACTTCCAACTGGTCGACCTTCGTCCGCTGCTCGAGACCAAAATGCAGGCGCATATCATTTTGCGAAATATAACTGCCGCCGCTGCGGACCTCATCGATTTGTACAAGGTCGCCGGAGACCAGCTTCACCCGCGCTCCGATGCCATCGCGATTGCTCTTTACCCCGACGGTCTTGATTAAGACTGAATTGTTCGTGTTCCCAGAGTCGTTGCGCAACAGTTGCGGCCGGCCATCGAGATCATTAACGACGATATCGACGTCGCCGTCATTGTCGATGTCCCCAAAGGCTGCGCCTCGTCCGGCGCGTTCCTCCATCAGCACGCTGCCGACCTGAGCAGCAATTTCAGAAAACGTTCCGTCGCGATTGTTATGATGGAGGAACTCTCGTTGACGGTAATGACCCCTTTGCGGATAAGCATGGCCGTTCGTAACAAATAGATCGAGCCAACCGTCATTGTCATAGTCAAAGAACTTCGTCCCCCAGCCCACATAAGGGAGACTTACTTCGGCGACCTGGGCAGCAAACGAAACATCGGTGAATGAATTGTGACCGTCGTTATGATAGAGCGTGTTGTACTCGTCATCGAAATTGGTAATGAAGAGATCAAGCTTGCCGTCGTGATCATAGTCGCCGATCGTCACGCCCATGGAACCTTGTTCACTTCCACTTTCGTTTACCGCCGTCCCGGAAACAAATCCGATCTCCTTGAACGTGCCGTCGCCGTTGTTATGATAAAGGAAGTTCGGCGTCGAGTCGTTGGCCACAAAGATATCGACGAAACCGTCTTCATCAAAATCGCTGCAGATTACTCCCAAGCCGTAGTAGCCGTTGGGATCCGACACGCCGGCCTTTTTTGAGACGTCCGTGAAAGTGCCATCGCCGTTGTTGTGATAGAGCGAGTCGCCTGCGCCGGGTAAACCCCTGGGGCCACATTGGACCGGTACCCCTTTGAACTGGCAGGTGCGGCCCTGGCCAAACTCGGGCAAGTGATTAATATCAAAGTCGACGTAGTTGGCCACGAAGAGATCGAGCTTGCCGTCGTTGTCGTAATCCAAAAAAGCTGCGCCCGTGGACCAGCGCGGATCGCCCACTCCCGCCTTGGCCGTAACGTCGGTAAAGGTGCCGTTGCCGTTGTTCTTGAATAAATGGTTTGGTCCCAGACACGTTACATAAAGGTCGACAAAGCCATCGTTGTTGAAATCCCCCACAGCGACACCCATGCCAAATCCGATATCGCCTACCCCGGCTTTATCCGTGACATCAGTAAAGGTGCCGTCACCGTTGTTGTGATAGAGAGCACTGCGCGTGTGCTGGTGCGCCTTTGCCAAATCTACGGTCAATGAATTCACCAGGTAGATGTCCAGGTAGCCATCGTTATCGTAATCAAACAGGGCCACGCCGCCGCTCATCGATTCCGCGATGTACTTCTTTTCCGGCGAGTACACATGCTTGAAAGTGATGCCGGCGCGCTCTGTGATGTCAGTAAAGCGAGGGGCGTCAGGAGAGAGAGCCCCTGCGGAGAACGGCCGCATCAGCATCAAAATCACAATCGGCCCAATCAGCCCCGGCGTTCTGAGAGTCGATCTAATGTGGCTCAGAAAAACCATTGAATAAGAATTGCTTCATTCGGGCAGCAGGTGCACGATCCACGAAATCGCACGAAGGACACACGAACCTACACTAAGAGTAGGTCTCGTTGGTGTCGTTTCGTGTCGTTCCGTTTCGTTTCATTTCGTGAATCGTAAGTTGGTGTTGTGTTTCTAAAGTTCGTAACAATTAATCGTTCAATTTAGGCGCGATGTTTAGTCCCTCTGGGACTGAAGCCAGGCGATCGGGAAGCGTCCGTAGACATCCTGCAAATCCTTTGAGGCACCAATAGGCATTTTCGCAAAGGCGCAAAGTCGCAAACACTCCAAGGCTGAGGCGGCGCCTCGCTAGTGATCATTGCGGGGCTTTCGGATCTCGAATCTTACTCTTCAGTTGTTTCGCAATCTCGATCTCGCGTTCGCCCTCGGCTCGCCGGCCGGCGGTCAGGTATGCCTGGCCCAGTTGGCCATGAAACTCAGGCTGGTCGGGATCAAGCTGGACCGCACGTTCCAGATTCTCGATTCCCTGGACTCGCTCGCCTCGCTCCAGCAGGGCTTTGCCCAGCATGAACCAGCTCATTCCCAGGATCAGCCTGGCCGGTCGGTTCGCCGGATGCTCTTTGAGCTCGGCTTCCAGAGGCGCAGTCGCCTCTTTGTACAATCCGGACTTGTAATACGCGAGACCCAAATTGTAATCGACGCCCTCGAGCCGCGGATCCCATTTCGCGGCCAGGGCGAAGTGCTCTACTGCACCGCGAAAGTCCTGCCGCTCTGCTCGCAGCAATCCCACATTGTTGTGTGCTGCCGCAACAACCTTTTTAAAGTAAACATCACTGCCGCGCAGTTTCTGCTTCGTGCCGTCATCAACGTCGCCAGTTGCAGCTACGCCGTGTGCTAAAGCAGGATCCAGCAGGTCTTTTGTCTCAGGTAATTTTGCCGCACCCATGCCGGAGCCGCTGCTCTGCGACTGCTGCTCGAGTTTGAAAACCTGAGCCTTCAAATCTGACGCGATCTGCAATTCTCGCTGGCCTGCTTCGACGTGACCGGTTTTGAGCAGGGACTGGGCCAAGCGGTGATGCGCCGTGCTTACCTGGCCTTTGTTGTGACCCAGATCAGGATTGAAGGCGATCGCTTTCTTGAGTACCTCAATGGCTTGTTCGTGCTGATTGAGCTCTTGATAGGCCTGGCCCAATTGAAAATAGGGATCCGGATTGTCCGGCTGAATCGCCGCGGCTTTTTGCAGCGGCGGCACTGCCAGATCCCATTTTCGCTGAAAGATGTAGACGACACCGCGATAGTAGTTGGCAAAAAACTCATCCGGATTCGCGGCCAATTCGACCTGGAATTCGGCCAATGCCTGGTCCATCTGGCTTTGACCTTCATCAAGTAAATAAGTAATTCCCAGATAGTAATGGGCTCGTGGAAAATGGGGATCGAGGGCGATCGCTTTCTTGAATTCAGCCGCTGCGTCCTTAAGCAAGCCGGACTGTCGATAGGCGCGACCAATCACGACGTGCAATTGGGGCCGATCTCCGAAGACCTGGATCATTGATTGATAGAGTTTTTTTGCAACCTCAGGCTGGCGATTTCTGAGATACGCGACGCCCAGGGTGTAGGACACATCGACATCGTTCGGTGAGAGTTTGGCCGCGATCTCTAATTCCGTAATGGACCGGCCCAAGTCGCCGAGCATGAAGTATGTCTTGCCGAGCATTTGGTGCGCTCCCACGTTGTCAGGATCTAGCTTCGAGGCCTGGTCCGCCGGCTCCAGCGCGCGCGCATATTGCTCGGAACCGTAATAGGCGATCGCTAATTCGATCAGCGTCGCCGGCGCATTCGCGCGATAGCCCACGGCCGCCTGAAGCGCGGGAATCGCGTGCTGATAATCCTCGAGTGCTAAATAGACTGCGCCGAGACGCTCATAGCCTTCGCCCAGGATTGCTGTGTATTCGGTTTCCGCCGTAGACAAATTGCCGGCGGCTCGCGCGGCTTCTGCTTTTTCGTAGTGCTGCCGGATCGTGTCTGGCGGTGATTGCCCGGCAAACAGAAAGACGCAGGAAATGAAGGTGGCAACTAAACTCATTCAGTGATCTCGATGGTCCAGGTCTGGCTGATAAGAACCTTAGCCACAGAGACACAGAGACACAGAGCAACGTGAAAAAAGAGATAGGAATTTCTTTGGCATTTCTGATTGATTCTGATCATTGCCATCTCTGTGACTCTGCGTCTCTGTGGCTATTTTTTTCCGCGCACCGCCAGGGATCTAAACCAGTTAGCGTCGCGGTGAGGCGTTGAAATTCTTTTGCTCAACCACGCCCTGACCCTCTTTGATCGTCAGGATCTTATTGGCGCTCAGATTGCTAACCTTGTCCACCGTCCCGCTCGGCCAACGGACTTCGATTGAATCGATTTTCGTTCGCTTCTCGAGGCCGAAGTGCAGGCGCAGATCGTTCTGTGAAAGGTAACTGCCGCCGCTGTAAACTTCGGACACCTGACTCAAGTCACCGGAAACTACGGTGACTCTCGCCCCAATGCCGTCGCGGTTGCTCTTCACGCCGATGGTTTTGATCATTAACGAATTGTTCGCATTACCTCCGTCGTTGCGCAGCAATTGCGGAGCGCCGTCGAGATTATTAATGATCAGGTCCACGTCGCCGTCGTTGTCGATATCGCCAAAGGCCGCTCCGCGACCCGTGTGCTTTTCGGTGAACGGAGTGCCGAGCTCGGCGCCTACTTCGGTAAAGGTTCCGTCACGATTGTTGTGGTGCACGAGATTACGCTGCCGGTAAGTCGGCAACTGCGGGTAGACGTGTCCGTTAACGACGATCAGATCGACCCAGCCATCGTTATCGTAGTCGACGAATTTTGTACCCCAGCCGACATAAGGCAGGCTTACCGCGGCGACCTTGGCTGCATAGGAAACATCAGTGAATGAACCCTTGCCGTTGTTGTGATAGAGAGTGTTGTAGTCGTCGTCGAAGTTAGTGACGAACAGGTCGAGTTTGCCGTCGTGATCATAGTCACCGAGAGTGACGCCCATGCTTCCCTGCTCGCTTCCGTTTTCGTTCACCGCGGTGCCCGAGGGAAAGCCGATGTCCTTAAAGGTTCCGTCACCATTGTTGTGGTAAAGAAAATTCGGCGTCGAATCGTTCGCGACATAGATATCCACTAAACCGTCGCCATCGAAATCGGAACAGATCACGCCGAGGCCATAGTAGCCGTCGGGATCCGACACGCCCGCTTTCTTGCTGACATCGGTGAAGGTGCCGTCACCGTTATTGTGATAGAGCGAGTCGCCCGCGCCCTTTAATCCCCTGGGCCCGCACTGAACCGGAATTCCCTTGAACTGACAGGTCTTCCCGCTGCCAAATTCCGGTAGGTGATCGACGTCAAAGTCGACATAGTTTGAAACAAACAGGTCGAGCTTGCCGTCGTTGTCGTAATCCACGAAGGCGGCCCCGGCGGACCAACGCGGATCACCGACACCGGCCTTTTGAGTGACATCGGTAAATGTTCCATTCCCGTTGTTTCTCAAGAGATGATTTGGCCCAAGGCAGGTGACGTAGATGTCGTCAAAGCCGTCATTGTCATAATCACCAATCGCCACGCCCATACCCCAACCGATGTCACCAACGCCGGCCTTGTCAGTGACATCCGTAAAAGTGCCGTCGCCATTGTTGTGATAGAGCGCGCTTCTGGTCTTTTGCTTTGACTTTACCAGGTCCACGGTCAGCGAGTTAACCAGGTAAATATCCAGATACCCATCATTGTCGTAATCAAAAAGCGCCACCCCGCCACTCATCGACTCCACGATGTACTTTTTCTCGGGAGACGAGACATGGGTGAACTTGATGCCGGCCTTGTCTGTGATGTCGGTAAACTGAACCTTCAGCGGTTCGTTACTCGTGGGAAGCGGCGAGCCGAACACAAGCGCCAACATTGACCAGGCAAACCACAATTTTCGATGGGACAAAGATCAGACTCCTCAACCGGTTTTCGCAGGGGGCTAAAAAGAAAAACTAGCCATAGAGACACGGAGACACAGAGAGAAATAGACAAGCAAAGCAATAGCGCGTTCGTTGGCAGTCCTTACCATTCGTGAAATTGTCTTTCTCTCTTTCTCTGTGTCTCTGTGGCGCTAATCCCCGTTTTTCATTAGTTCAGTTAGGGACTGGTTTGGTTGCGCTCTTTTTCTTTGAGTTGCTTCGAGATCTCGATCTGATTGTCACCGTCCGCCCGACGACCAGCGGCGAGATATGCGCGGCCGAGCTGATAATGAATATGAGCTTTACCCGAGTCGAGTTGCGCCGCTCGTTCCAAACTTACGATCGCCTTGTCGATCTCGCCCTTTTGCAGTAAAGCTTTGCCCAACTCGTAATGGGCGTCGGCAAACTCGGGCTTAGCCAAACTTACCTCACGCATCAGCGCCAGGCCCCGTTCTGTCTCCTGCCCGGCAAGCAACACGTAGCCCAGATTGTATTTTGCCTGCAAGTCCCTGGGGTTCGAAATCAGCTCGGCGGCAAATTCTTTCTGCGCTTCGGGAAAGTTTCCCAGTTTCAGATAAATCACCCCCGAATAGAAATGGGCCAACAAGACTTTCGGGTCCAGCGAAAGCGCCGTCTGCAGTTCCTCAATGGCCTTTGCAGAGTCGCCCTGATCGTAAGAGGCACGGCCCAGCAGAATATGCAGTTGCGGGCTGTTGCCTCCGAGAGCAACCATCCGCTGAATTACCTGATTGGCCTCGGCAGTCTTCTGTTCGTTGATTAGAGAAAGCGCGAGCGTGTAGTAGAGCGCCGCATCGTTTGGCTTCGCCGCTACAACTTCGGTCAGCAAAGCTGAGGCCCGCTGATACTCATCGATCATGAAATAGCTCAGGCCCAACAACTGCCTGGTGGCGACGCTCTCGGGGCGTGCTTTCAGATCGTTTTCCAGCGGCAACACCGCCTCGCGATATTGCTCGGCTCGATAACAAGCAAGTCCCCAATTGAAGTTCAGCCCCTCAAGGTGGGGGTCCCATTTGCTGGCGAGCTTAAATTGCTCGGCGGCGCCGCGAAAGTCCTGATTCTCCGCTCGCAGCGAACCAATATTGTTATGCGCTCCGCCGATAACCTTGGTGTAAAAGTTCGCCTCCTTCTGCAGCAGCGCGAGGGCGGTTGCGTCGCGAGCTGTGGGTCCGGCCGTCAGGCTTTCCGGTGCTACTAATTCTGAAAGCTTGCTTCCTTCATTTGCCATGAAGGCGTCTATCCTGGCTTCGTCTTTCTTAAAAGCAGCGGATTTCAGATCGGCAGCGATCTTCAGTTCCTTCTCACCTTCCGTTGTCAAACCCAGCTTCATCAAGGCCTGCCCCAGCCGGTAATGGGCGTTGGTCACCTGGTAATCGTTGTGCTGTAAGTTGGGGTTCAAAGCAATGCTCTTCTTGAAAGCCTCGGCTGCCTGCTCGTGCTTATCCAGACCCTGATATGCCTGGCCCATAAAGAAGTAGGGATCCGGATTGTCCGGTTGGATCTGTGAAGCTTTCTGCAGGTACCCAATCGCCGCGGGCCAATTCCTTTCGACCGTGGCGGCGATGCCCAAATAATAGTTGGCAAAGAATTCCTGCGGATGCGTTGCCAGCTCAATCTTGAATTGCTCCTCTGCCTCAGCCAGGCGATTGACTCCATCTTTGAGCAGGTATGTCAGCCCCAGATAGTAATGCACCCGAGGGAACTTTGGCTCCAACGCCGCGGCCTGGTTAAATTCTGCAATCGCTTCGGACAGGAAACCTGTCTCTCGATACGCTCGACCGAGGAGAACACGAAGCTGCGGGCGATTGCCCAATTTCAGAATCATCCGATCGAAGATCTGTTTCGCCGCTCCGACCTGTTGTTGTTTCAGATAAGCCAGACCCAGTGTATAGGAAACGTCGTAATCATTTGGCGCCAGTTTTAGAGCGTGTTGAAGAGCGACACTGGCCTGCTCGAAATCACCCAGCATGAAGTACGACTTGCCGAGCATGTGGTATGCCCCAACACTATTGGGGCTGTGTGCGACCACCCTCTTCAAGAGGTCAAGAGACTTCTTGTATTGTTCAATCTGAAAGTAGGCAATGGCCAAGTCAATCAGCGCTTCGTCGGACTGATTTCCGTAGCCCGCGGCCGCTTCCAGTGCCTCAGATGATCTTATGTAATTGGATTCTGCAAGGCTTACTTTGCCAAGCTTGTAGTATGCCTCGCCGAGAATTGCGGTGTATTCGGCCTCGGCCGCAATGAGATCTCCGCTCCGTCGCAGCGCTTCAGCTTTCTCATAGTGTCTTCGAATAGAGTCGCTCGGAGATTGCGGCGCAATCAACAATAGGAGATAAAGCAATACCATACAACGATATGTCCGAGACCAATGTAATGGAGGGCTTTTGCGTTGCTAGGATAACTGCCGTTGGGGTTCATCTCAAGGGGAGGACTGTAGGTCGGAGAGCAAAACGGTTATTTATTTTTCGACGTTAGCCCGGGCAACTGTATGCCAAAAAAACGTTCAACCTCGGCCTGTTGAGAATCAACGTAGGCTCCGGTCCAATTCTGCAACACGCGGCCCTGAGGGGATATGACGATCGTCTGGGGAGTGGGCCCCAATTTGTACTCCCTGATTACGTTTTCCGGGAGAGCGGAGTAGATCGGAAACTCAAACTTATTTTCGGCGACATAATCCTTGAGTTTCTCGTTGCTTAAGGACAGGCCCACGAACCGATAGGCTTCATGCTTTTGCGAAACCAATCTTTTCAGGTTGTCGAGATTACGAGCGCACCAAATACACTCTGGTGTGAAGATGTATAGAACCACTGGGAGATCGTTTTGCTCATAGGAAACGCTTTGCCTACGACCATCGACATCGGTACCGCTGAAAGGTGATACCGTCGCTCCTACCTGCAAGCGCGGACGAGGTGCAGTAGCCGCTGCCGCCGATTCGCTAAGTCTCTTGTTCTTGACTGCCAGCCATAAATTCGTTGCCAGCGAGATGCTCAGGATTACCGTCATCGCCCAGATGACGCGTTGCAACGTGCCGGAGTTGTCAGCACCTTCATCAGCGTTGCTCTTTGAGAAGATCACGTCTCTGCGCCTCCTAAGTGCAATTCTTCTTCAAGGCGCACCAAAGGGTGGGTCCCAACAGCTAAGACTCTTGCCGGGGAGTGTCCTAAGTTTTTCTTTGAGCAATTTCTGGGACCTTTGCGTCTTCTTAGTGAGTCGTCAAAAAGTCCTTATTTTGGAGACTCACATCTCGTTATCTGCTTGTCGAAGACAAGCAAGGAGGCTCTGCGGTGAATAACAGCTTGGAAAACATTCACCGCAGAGTCGCCGAGTGGCGCAGCGAATCTCAAATTAGGACACCTTCTTGCAGGGTCGGGTCGAACACAGCCGGGTAATCCAACTCATAATGGAGGACAACTAGGATCGATCGTACCGCTGTCCCCATAACCGCAATCATGTCCATAGCAACTGCATATGCAGTGGTAAGCATACCCTCCTATTCCATTGCCATCCGTGCCGCAGGTAACAAACTGCCCTTGCGCTGGTGCACAGCCAATCGCATAGCAGTGAGCCAAAGCCCAATTCTCAGCATTGACACAGTTGGGCGCACACGGAGCTTGAGCATGAACTGTGCGAGTCAGCGTTATCACAAAGAACATCACGACAATTAGCGCACCTCCGCTAATCCATGGAAGACGCTTGATGAGCATGAATGCCTCCTTTGATTGCGAACAAAACTGAGTAGCGCAAGCTTAGAAACTAAACTTGAACCCGAATTGGATCTCCCGGTGACTTTGAACGTTACTCAGGGTGCCAAAGCTTCCATTCTGAACCCTGCCAAAGTTCGCTTGCGTTATGTTCCCCTGGAAGTTAATGGAGTTCTGGAAACCGGTAAAGTTCGGGTGGTTGAAAGCATTGAACATCTCAGCGCGGAACTGAACGCCGTACTTCTCTTTGACTCTCCAGTTCTTGTTCACAGAGAGATCAAGGTTATTGATCGGCTTGCCGCGAATCGAACCCTTACCCAAGCTTCCCAACTGTCCTACACCGGGTAGCGAAAAAGCTGCCGGGTTTAGCCACAATGTCTTATCCGCTGCCTGGACATAGATGGGTACACCCGTCACCAGGTTTGGACGCGGATTCACATTGCCGGCCGTTCCGTAGGTATTCACTCCCGACAAAACATCGACCGGTGTGGAACCAAAGAACGAGTAGATCGCATTGAGCTGCCAATCGCCGAGGACATGGCTGAAAGCAGAACCTCGGTTCTTGAACGACGGCAAGACATATACGACATTGCCGACGAAGCTGTGTCGGCGGTCGAGGTCGGCGTCACCCTTATCAAGATGGTAGTCGAAAGGATCGGTAGTAGAGTTGGTGAACGAGGTGAGCGGAATATCGGAAATCGTATGTGACCAGGTGTAGGAGCCCTGGAACGAAAGCCGATTCGCGAACCGGCGATTCAGCCAAAGCTGCAGTCCATGGTAATAAGAGCTACCTGTGGACTGGGCCATCTGAATCGGACCCAGAGTATTGATTCTGCGATTGGCTGCCACCATGGCGTCCGTGTTGATACCCTGACGCTGGTTGAACGCTATCTGGAACCTGGCATCGTTTGGCAAAGCCGAACTGCAACCCACAGCTGCGCCACCGATGCACGGGCGATTAGCCGGCACGTCGTTCCAATTGACGTTACGGCGCCAGATATGCAGCCCGTGGTTTCCGATGTAAGACGCTTCCAGAACCGTATCCTTGAATATCTCGCGAGAAACCGTCAGGTTCCACTGATAGCTCTCGGGAGGCCGGAAGTTGATATCAACTGCGGCGAACTGACCGGTCTGACTCACACCGGCGACTTGGTTCTTGAGGTTGGGACCAATCGAATCCATCGTGCGGCAAGTTGGGCAGGTAGCCAATGTGTCGGTAGCTGCGGACCAGCCCGAATCTACAGTCTTGGTCCAGGGCGGATTGCCAACCATTCGGTTGACGTCCTCAATTACATTGGAACGGCTGATGTATCGTCCAAATCCCATGCGCAGCGCTGTCTTGCCATCACCAAAGACATCCCAGGCTAATCCGACTCGCGGCTGGAATCCTTTATTCCAGGGTTTCACCAGCGAACTTGGCAGCCCGTGGGCGGAGGCCGTCGCCGGAGTTATCAAGGCACTGTGGAAATCATGACCATCATAGAATTGAGGAACAAAGTTTGACATCTGCCCATCGGTAACGTGCGCCTCCGGAAATTGGGAGTACCGCAGGCCGAGTGTAAGGGTTATGCCCTTTCTAAACTTCCACGTGTCGTTGCCGTAGAATTCGGTGTCTCGCCAACGTCCCAAAGACACCGGCGTATGATCAGTCTCGGCATAATTGGTAAGGGTCAGGTTACGGTCCAGCAAGTCGGCGACGCAGTTCTGTGTCTTGGCTCCACAACCGGTGATGAAGGCCGGCGTGTTGCCACCGTTTGCGCCATTGCCCTGCTCGTTCTTGATGTTGTGGCTATAGAGCCCGCCCACCTTAATTTCGTGGCCCCCGATCACCTTTGAGAAATCGTCCTTCCAGATAAACAGATCTTCGTGATTCTGCCAGGGCGCCTGATGCCAGATATTGTCGAAACCTCCCGGACCCCACATCACCGCAGGCACATTCGCGCCATGCGAGAATACCGTGGGGAACTTCGAGGAAACATCCGCCACCAGCGCTGTGGACTGACTGCTGGTATCGATGAAGATGTCGTTGCCTGCGCGGGAGAATTGGAACTCGTTGACCGACGACGAGTTGATTGTGGTGGACAACTTCACCGCCAGACTATTGCTCGGCTGCCGCCAGTCATCCGCCAGAGTTGGGAACGGAACGTCGCCCCAGTTTGTCGTGTTCTGACCATGGGTCCACTTCTCATTGATATAGCGGACCATCAGATTCATCTTGCTGGTGATATTCGCATCGCCGCGGATCGAGTCC
>Ga0179594_10000076_pt1 | contig 38631 bp, 33 predicted proteins | sample CZOMad1_1_08_16f_FD_148625 | JGI IMG/M metagenome (GOLD analysis project Ga0179594, IMG submission 148625) | Vadose zone soil fungal communities from Angelo Coast Range Reserve, California, USA - CZOMad1_1_08_16fungal (Illumina Assembly) | ecosystem: Environmental > Terrestrial > Soil > Vadose...
AGTAAACGCACGCAGCCGCTGGCGAACAGTAAGCTGGTCATGCCGCCAATTACTGACAGCATGATGCTCTCTGTCAACAACTGTCGCACCAGACGAAACCGATTTGCTCCCAATGCTAAACGGACTCCGATCTCCTTGCGGCGCGCGGCGGCGCGGGCCAGCATCAGGTTGGCGACATTAACGCAGGCAATCAGCAGCACTAGTCCGACCGTGGCCATGAGAATAAAGAGCGGCTGCCGGAATTGATACCGCAGGCCCGTGTAGCCGACGGCTCCCCCTTCCAAAGAGACGTGGCGCTCAAAGTGATTTCGTCGCTGCTCGGTTGAGTCCCAGTTTGTGTTCGCAGCCTCCTGGTCGATTTGCCGATGGAAGATCGTCTCCACCTCGGTTTGCGCCTGGGCCATGGTCGCACCGGGGCGCAATCGCCCCATCACTCGGATCCACCATGATTGGGTTCGCTGGAGATTGACATCCTGAACCGCTTTGATGGGCCACCAGAGTTCGGGTTTGACGCCTACTTCGAAACCGAAAAAGCCTGGCGGAGTAACGCCGACAATAGTCAGGGCGGTGTTGTTGACGGTCACCTGCCGGCCGACGATATTCGGATCGAGAGCGAATCGTCGCTGCCAATACTCATAACTGATAACCGCGCCCGGCTGTGTGTTAGCCGGATTGTCATCCGCATTGGTCAACGTCCGGCCTCTTACCGCATTGACCCCGAGCACAGAGAAAAAGTTGCCGGACACTCGTTGTTGTTGCACGGATTCCGCTACGGCACTGCCGCCAGAGTCTTTGGCTACAAATCGCGCCCGTCCAACACTGTTCGCGGCAATCATGCCGGTGAAGGATTGTGTTTGGTCACGCAACGTCTCGTACAGCGGGTAGTTGCAGTTGTAGTTCCCGCCTGGGGGCATGAACGTCCCAACAACTCTGAAGAGCACCAATTCCTGAGTGTTCCTGACGGGCAGTTGTCGCAGCATCAGCGCATTGATCAAGGTGAAGATGGCGGTGTTCGCGCCGATTCCCAGGGCGAGTGTGAGCACTGCGATCAGACTGAAACCTGGGTTCTTGCGCAGCAGCCGGGCAGAAAGTCGTATGTCCTGCCAGAGGTCGGCGACCAGGTGCACTCTGCGGTTCCTCCCCTCAACGATTGTTTCGGCCGGCATAGGTCGCTCAATTCTGCTCAGTTCCCTCGAAAGCAAATCACTGCCGCCTATGTCAGCAAGTGTCATCTGCTCGGCCTCAATCGGCGGTACTCCGCTGCTCAGCAACTCCTGATAGCGATCCTCGAGATGCAGAGCCAACTCGTCGATTATTTCCGCCTCGCGCGGCGGCGCCAGATTCAAGCCGCGCAGTTGTTTTCCAAGCTCGTGTTTCCAATCAGGCATTTTCGATTCTCGTTACACGATCGATGGCAACTACAAACTCCCTCCAGGTGTTGCGCTGAGAGGCCAGCATCTTCCTGCCCTCGGACGTCAGGCGATAGTAGCGACGGCGACGCTCGCCGGCCTTCTCGACCCAACGACCTTTTAACCAGCCGCGTTTTTCAAGGCGATAGAGCAGAGGATAAAGCGACGCGATGTTGAATTTCAGGGTTCCGTCGGAGCGGGTCTCGATCAGTTTGCTGATTTCGTAACCATGCCGCGGGCGCGTTTCGACGAGTGAAAGCACGAGTAATTCGGCGCTCCCTTTTTTCAATTCCCGGTCGAGCATCCGTGTATTGATAGCTGTCATAGCCACATATTACTTTACTACATAGCGGAAGTGTCAAGCATTCCGGAGCAGTAGGTCGTGGCTCAGTTTGAATTCTCCGCGCGTCCTCAGCGTTCTCGGCGCCTCGGCGGTGAGTGTTTTCCGCACTTTTCTCCACCGCAGAGCCGCCGAGCACGCAGAGTTCACGCAGAGAAAAACCAAACTGAGCCACTACCGGGGCAGTAGCCCAACTGTTAAGGAGGGCCGACTGTCCACAACAGCCCTCCTTGACAGTCGGGCTACTGCCCCGTCGTGTTGGTTTGGATTTTAACTGAGTGCGCGCGATGTCACTGCTGCCAGCCGCCACCCAGAGCCTTGTAGAGTTGCACCAGCGACAGTAACTCGTTTCGTCTGGTCTGAGTTAAAGTCAGCTCCGCATCGAATAGATCGCGATCAGCATCGAGAGCGTTGAGCAGCGAGTCGACGCCACCCTGATACCTCAGGTAAGCGAGCCGCGAGCGGTCTCGCAGTGTTGTCACCAGCAGTTCCTGTTGCGCTCGAATTTCTTTCAACTTTCGATATTGGACCAGAGCGTCCGACGTCTCACGAAACGCGGTTTGAATCGTTTGTTGATACTGAACCAGTGCCAGTTCCTGTTGCGCCTTCGCAAATTTCACATTCGACTTGAGCCGCCCGGCGGTAAATATCGGTTGCGCAACCTGGGGAACGAAACTCCAGGCGCTGCTTGAGCCGGTAAACAGGTTCGAGAGTTGATTGCTTTGAAACCCCAGCGCTCCGGTCAGGCTAATCCTGGGGAAATAGGCAGCCTTGGCCGCATAGATCAGCGCGTGCTGCGCCTCCAGATTATTTTCGGCGGCGCGAATATCGGGGCGTCGCTCAAGCAAGGAAGAGGGCAACCCCGCTGGCACCGCTGGAAGTTCTTGTTGCTCGGTCAAAGACTGACCGCGCTGAATCGGCCCGGGGTTGTTGCCCAAGAGCAGACTGATCTGGTTTTCTGTCTGTTCGATTTTCGCCTCGGTAGCGGGAATCGTTTGCGTCGCCTGGTACACAAGCTCCTCGGCCTGCCGTACATCCAACAAGGTCGCGATGCCACCTTGTTGTCGCAGCTTAATCAGTCGCAGCGAATCCTCTCGTGTCGCCAGCGTCCGCTTGTCGATATCCAATTCGTTGTCTAATTCAAGCAGACTGAAATATCCAGCAGCCACATCGCTCACCACTGTGGTCATCACGGCTTTGCGATCTTCTTCCGAGGCGCGCAACTCGGCCCGCGCGGCTTTCGTTTCCTGACGAAGGCGTCCCCAGATGTCAATTTCAAAGTTGAGAAGATTCAACAGAACTTCACCGAACGAATGGTTTCTGCCGCCGTTGCCAGGGGCGGCTGTCGGTCCGTTTCGTGAGGCGCGGCTGGTGGCAAGATCAGCGCCGGCTTCAAACTGCGGAAATTGGTTCGAGCGCGCCAGACCCAAATTGGCGCGTTCGGCGTTGATTCGAGCGACGGCCGCGCGCAGATCGTAATTCTGCTGCATGGCTGACCGGACGAGCTTTTGCAGTTCCTCGTCTTTGAAAACTTCGAACCACTTGAGGTCACCGATAGAAGTCTGGTCGGTTGGCGCGCTGGGGTCGACCCCGCGAAACGTGTCAGGCGTTTTGACGGGCGGGCGCTGGTATTTCTTTTGGCCGATGGCGCTGCCTGAAAGCAGGCTGATCAAAATTACTGCTGCTATTAGTTTGTTGCTCATTGCTACGTCCACAAACCTTCGTTACGTCCACAAGCCTTCATTTCCGTTTAGAATTGGCACTTGTGCCAACGCTTCGGGCGGACAAGTCCGCTGTCTAAACCACTGTTGTTGATGCGCGGGCCACTTGTCTTTTAACTCCTTGCCTAGCTCAATCTCCTGACGCCGGCTCGGGTGCCGGCGCACCAATTTCCGGCGTGTGTTTGCGGCCAAACTTCATCGTCAACTTCTCCACCATGAAGAACGTGACTGGAATAATGAAGATCGCGATCAAGGTCGCCGCCAGCATTCCCACGATCACCACTGTGCCGAGGATTCGCCGCGACGCCGCACCAGCGCCGGAGGCAATCCACAGCGGCGCGGATCCGAGAATGAAAGCGAATGACGTCATCAGAATAGGTCGCAGTCGCAAACGAGCGCCCTCAAGCGCGGCGTCAGCCAGGTCGCGCCCCTTGTCCAATTCAGCCCTGGCAAACTCCACGATCAGAATTGCGTTTTTTGCGGCCAAACCAATCAGCACGATCAGACCAATCTGGGCAAACACGTCAAGGTCATAGCCACGCAAGAACAATCCCAAAAAGGCGCCAAACACTGCGATCGGAACAGTCAACAATACCGAGAAAGGGAGCGACCAACTTTCGTAAAGGGCCGCAAGAATCAGGAACACGAAGACGAGCGAGAGGCCGAACACCGAACCGGTCGTGCCCGATGCCTTCTTTTCCTGATAAGAAAGATCCGACCAGTCAAAACTAATCTCGGACGGCAATTCCTGCTTCGCCACTTCTTCGAGCGCCGTCATCGCCTGACCAGAGCTGTAACCCGGCGCTGCCTGGCCGATGACCTGCGCTGCGCGATAGACGTTGAAGCGGTTCGTGTACTCCGGGCCGGAAATCCTGCGCGTCGTGACCAGCGCCGATAGCGGCACCATGTTGCCGTCGTTGTTGCGCACGAAGTATTGCTCGATGTCCCGAGTGCTCAGGCGCTCTTCGCCTTCCGCCTGCAGAAAAACTCGCCACTGCCGGCCAAAGCGATTGAATTGATTCAGGAACAGTCCGCCGAGATACGCCTGCAGCGTCTGATAGACATCGGCGATTGCCACACCCTGTTTCAGTACCTTGTCGCGATCCACGTCGGCATAAATTTGCGGTGCGGCTGCGGAGAACTGGGATGAAACGCCCACCAGCTCTGGCCGCTTTTGGGCGGCGGCGAGAAACTTGTGTAGATTCTGATCCAGAGACTCGACCGACCCGCCGCTGCGATCTTGTAACCAGAACGAAAATCCTCCCGAGCTGCCCAGGCCGGGAATTGCCGGCGGCATGAATGCAAAAGTGATCGCCTCAGGCACTTCGCTCGCGAGCCGGCCATTCACCTTCTTCAAGATTTCCTGGGCTGTGGGCTTGCGTTCACTCCACGGCTTCAACGCCACAAAAAAGAAACCGTTGTAGCTGGCCGAGACTCGATTCAACAGACTGAATCCGTTAATGGTGTTGTAGAACTCGACGCCGTCGGTTTCAGTCAGAATCTTTTCCACCTTGCGCGAAACCTGATCGGTTCGCTCGAGCGAAGCCGCCGGCGGCAGTTGGATGTTAAGAAAGAGAAACCCATAGTCCTCTTCAGGAAGAAAGCTGGTCGGCAAGCTGCGCGCAAACACACCATCGAGCAGCGCAAAGCCTGCCAGGATCAAAACGCCGATCACGGCCTTGCGAATCAACAACCGGCTTAAACTGACATAACCGCGCGTCGCCTTCTCAAACCAGCGATTGAACACGCCGAAGAATTGGCCCAGTGGACCACGCGATTCTTTTCGCGGTCGCAGCATCAACGCTGCCAGTGCCGGCGAAAGAGTCAATGCGTTGAAGGCCGAGATGATCACGGAAACCGCGATGGTCACGGCGAACTGTTTGTTCAAGCGGCCCTGGATGCCGCTCACAAACGCTACCGGAATAAAAACTGAAGCGAGGATCAGGGCAATACTGATGACCGGCCCGGACACTTCTTCCATGGCCTTGAGCGTGGCCTCACGCGGGCTCATCCCTTCTTCGATGTGATGTTCGACCGCTTCCACCACGACGATCGCATCGTCCACCACCAACCCGATCGCCAGTACGAGGGCGAACAATGAAAGCGTGTTGATGGAAAAACCAAGCAGCGGGAAGACCGCGAAAGTGCCGATCAGCGAAACGGGCACGGCGATCATTGGGATCAAGGTCGCACGCCAGTTCTGCAGGAAAATGAAGACCACCAGAATTACAAGCACGATGGCAATCAGCAGTGTCTGCACTATCTCACTGATGCCTTCGGTCACCGACCGCGTGGTGTCGAGCGAAACTGCGTAGTCAAGGTCGTCGGGGAAGCGCGTCTTGAGTTCGGCCATCGTCGCCTTCACGCCATCACTGACGGCGAGCGCGTTCGAGCCTGGCGACTGGAAAACGGCAATGATCCCCGAAGGCTGTCCGTTGAATCGGGCTACCTGTTGATAATTGAGCGCTCCCAATTCGATACGCGCCACATCCTTGAGCCGCACGACCGAGCCGTCAGGATTTGAACGCACCACGATCTGGGCGAACTCTTCAGGCGTCTGCAAGCGTCCCTGGGCCCGGAGTGTGTAGGTCATCTCCTTGCCCTTCGGCGCCGGTTCGGCGCCAACCTGACCGGCAGGATTGACCGTGCTTTGCTGCTGAACCGCTTTCGACAGATCAGGAACAGTCAGACCCAGCTTGGCGAGCAAGTCCGGCTTGACCCAAATGCGCATCGCATAGTCGCTCGCGCCAAACAGCCGCACCTCGCCGACGCCCGGCACGCGATAAAGGGCATCGTTGATATTGATGTTCGCGTAGTTCGCAAGAAAGAGAGAGTCATGCGTTTGGCGCGGCGAGAAAATTGAAATAGCGAGCATCGGCAAGCCTGTCGACTTGCGCATATTGACGCCAAAATTGTTGACGTCGGCCGGCAGATTCGGCTGCGCCTGGGCCACGCGATTTTGTACATTGACCTGATCGATGTTCGGATTCGTGTCGACGTCGAAGGTGACGGTCAGTGTCATCGTGCCGTCGTTCGCATTGGTCGACTGCATGTAGAGCATGTTGTCGACGCCGCTCATCTGTTGCTCAAGCGGCGTCGCTACCGATTGCTCAATGATCACCGCATCAGCGCCCGGGTAAGTCGTGTTGACGATGATCTGCGGCGGGACGATGTCCGGAAACTGGGCCACGGGCAAGCCGCGCATCGCCACCAGGCCGCCGATGACGGTGACGATCGCAATGACCATTGCCACGATTGGCCGGTTAATGAAGAGTTTCGAAATCATTGATTACGTCCCTAAAGCGAACTCAGCCTTTCGCTTCTCTCAGCCTGCGGAGCAGGCGTCAGCATAAAGCCTGGGGTGTAGCGCAGCGGAACCCCAGGCTTCCTTTTGAAATAAGCCCAAGCCCGTGAAACGGGCGACAGCCGTTTGGTTAAGATCCTCTGCCTCGATGCGTTCTCAATCGCCATGACCGCTACTTCTCCACTCTGCCGCCCGCTCTCGCGGGCTCACATTCTTTTCTTGCTGCAGACCTGGGGTTCCGCTGCGCTCCGCCCCAGGCTTTATGCTGCCACCCGCTACGCGGGTTAAATCTTCTCCCGAACTAATTTGTCTTTGATGTGCCACTCGCATACGGCTTTGGATTTACGACAGCACCCGGCCGCACTTTCTGCGTACCTTCGGCGACCACGGTTTCACCGGGTTTCAATCCGTCTTCAATAATCCACATTGTGTCGACGCGATCGCCGACCTTAATCGTGCGCACTTCGATCTTGTTGTCGCGGCCCACGACCGCTACCTGGTAACTTCCCTGCAACTCAGTGACGGCACGCTGGGGAACGAGCAATGCTTGCTCCTTCGTGCTGGTCACAGCGCGAACGCGGCCGTACTGTCCGGGGCGCAAAACATTTCCCGGATTTTGAAACACGCCTGCAAGCCTGATCGCACCCGTCTTCGGATCGACCTGGCGATCGGCGAAAAAGAAGCTACCCTTATTCGGATAGCTGGCGCCGTCCGCCAGGATCAGCTCCAGCGCCAGTTGCGCCACACTCGCTCCCTGCTGGGCATCGATCAGGTTTCGCTTGGTAAAGTTGAGATAATCTCGTTCGTTGAGCGTGAAATAGACCTTGATCGGATCGACAGTCGAAACCGTTGTTAGCGGACTACTGGTCGTACTGATCAAGTTGCCGACCTGGGCCTGCGCAATACCGGCGATGCCATCGATAGGCGAAACGATCCGAGTAAAGCTCAGATTCAGTTCGGCCGTTCTCACCGCCGCTTGCGCGTTTTCAATTTGTCCTTTCGCTGTCGCAATCGCTGCTTTGGCGGCTCCGATCTGCGCGTTAGCGGCGCGCAATTGTGCACGCCCCGTTTCGACGCCGGCCCTGGCGGCCTCGACTTGAGCCTTGGCCACAACGTTCGACTGCACCGCATTATCGAGGTCCTGTTGCGTAACGGCTTTCTGCTCTGCCAGCGGCGCGTACTTGTTCACATCAAGTTGCGTCTTAACCTGATTAGCCTGCGCCTGGGCCAGTTGTGCCTGCGTCTGTAGCAACTGGCTGTTGGCCTGCGCCACTTGAGCTTCGGCCTGCGTGACCTGGGAATTCGCCTGTTCGAGTTGACCCTGAAACTGCGCTACCTGGCCACCCGCCTGATCCAGTGCGGCTTGAAAGGGCCGGCTGTCGATCTCAAACAACAACTGCCCCTTCTTTACAAACGAGCCTTCCTTATAGTCCTGACGGAGCAGATAACCCGTGACCTGCGCTTTGATTTCCGCGTTCACCATTCCGTCGGTTGTGCCGATCCATTCGCTGTAGATCGGAACGTCCCGCTGCTCAACCGCGACCACCTGGACTTCGAATGGTCGCGGTGCGGCCTGCGCCGGTTTGCTTGAGCGTCCGGCGACGATCAGTACACCGAGTATCAAAACAACAGAGCCCGCGATGGTCGAGATTAAGATCTTGTGTTTCGACCAAATCTTTCGTAGACGCATTAACATGGAAACCTCATCCCTTCGTGTTCCCGGTTTCGATTCGCACCCCTTCTGTGGTTTCACTATGAACGCTCGCAGGAAGAAATACATCACGAAATCGAATGCTTTTTCGCTACCACTTCAAGAGTGTTGGAACATCCCCATATCGTGGTATCAGTGAACCCGTAACGCGTGACATCATGCCGAGCGCTTGCGGTTTGACGGGCAGTTTGACCGGCGAACATTTTTAGACCTGCGCCATTCCACCGTCGACGAACAGCTCAATCCCGGTGACAAAACTGCTGTCATCCGAAGCCAGGAACAACGCGGCTTTGGCGATCTCGTCCGGTTGGCCCATCCGGCCAAGCGGCACCGTCGACGCCAGGTTCGTCTTGAGCTGGCCAAGCTCTTCTTTCGTGGCTGCCAGACCGTTCAGAATCGGAGTATCGATCGGACCGGGACTGATCGCGTTAACGCGAATGCCGCGCGGCTTCAGATCGACTGTCCAACTGCGGGCAAATGAACGCACCGCCGCTTTCGTTGCACTGTAAACACTGAACGCTTCGATCCCTTTGGAGCCGGCAACTGAAGCGTTCAGAATGATCGAACCACCATCCTGGAACAGCGGCAGCGCCTTTTGCACGGTGAAAAGCAAACCTTTCACGTTGATGCTGAAAGTCTTGTCAAACTGTTCCTCAGTGATTGAGCCGAGCGCGGCGAATTCACCGCCGCCGGCATTGGCGAAGAGCACGTCAATGCGCCCGTTGTGCTCTTTCACCTGAGTGAACAAGCGATCGAGATCATCCAGATTCGAGACGTCGCCCTGCACGCCAACGGCATTCGGTCCGATCTGCTTGATTGCCGCGTCAAGTTCGCTTTGACGGCGGCCGGTAATGAAAACCTGCGCCCCTTCTGCGGCAAACGTCTGTGCTGCTGCCAGGCCGATTCCGCTGCTGCCCCCGGTGATCACTGCGACTCTTCCTGCTAACTTGCCCATAGCTTCTGGTTCCTCTTTCTGTGGTTAGTTAAAATCACCAAAGAGTGGGTGGACTCGCGCCAGGCGACCCACATCGCCCTCAAGCCCACCCACTCTCGCTCACAGGCTTGCCCCCCTCGATGCCAGCCTGTGTCTCGCGACTGAAGGCCTCTCCCTCAGTCTTCTTTATTGTTACGCCAACACAGTTCATGCGGAGGGCTATCGCAACCGCCTTGCCACAAACCGCAGAGTCCGAAATTGGCCACAACTGAACACAGGTTTTCACGGATTAGAAAACCAATTTCTTAATTTCTGTTCCGTGTCTGTCTGTGTAAATCTGTGGCCGTTTAGTGCCTTTTAGTTAATGGTGGATGAGGATCATTAGCGAACATGAACACGGATCTGCACGGGTCAGAAAACACATTGCCTGATTCCTGATCCGTGTCTATCCGTGCATATCTGTGGCTAGTAAACGAGCCGTGCGTGACGATATGCGGCCAGGTGACCAGCAATCGTCACGCTGACTGTGGCTGCGGGCGAGTAATGCCGAGTTTGCGCATGCGGTGATTGAGAGTGGTGCGGTTCACGCCGAGACGCGAAGCGGCGCCGGTGGGACCGCCAATCACCCAATTTGATTCGCCAAGGATGCGAAGAATGTGATCGCGCTCAACGACTTCAAGCGATGTCGATCCGTTAACATGATTTGCCGTCTTGCTCGAATGTTTCAGCTCAGCAAGAGGTATTTCAAGACTGGATCCGCGCGACAGGATCACTCCGCGCTCCACAAGGTTTTGCAACTCGCGGATGTTTCCCGGCCAGTGATAGCTCGTCAGCGCGGCCATCGTCTCCCGGGGAACGCTTTCAATTTTCCTCTTCATCTGCTGAGCGAACTTGTTGGCAAAGAAATGAACCAAAAGCGGAATGTCTCCGGGACGCTCGCGCAGCGGCGGTACGTTAATCGGAAAGACATTCAGGCGATAGTAAAGGTCGCTGCGAAATTTCTTCTCGGCTACGAGTTCGGCGAGATCACTATTTGTGGCAGCCACGACGCGCACTGATACTTGCAAGGTGCGCGAACTGCCTAAGCGCTCGAATTCCTGCTCTTGCAGAACCCGCAGCAGTTTTGATTGCAGCTCGAGCGGAATGTCTTCGACCTCATCCAGAAAGATGGTTCCCTGGTTTGCCAGTTCGAAGCGGCCGACGCGTCGATCAATTGCCCCGGTAAAGGCGCCTTTTTCGTGACCAAAGAATTCGCTTTCCAGCAAACCGGTCGGAATCGCCGCGCAATTCACTTTGACCAACGTTCGTTCGCGGCGTTCGCTCAAATCGTGAATCGCGTGCGCAATCAGTTCCTTTCCAGTGCCTGTTTCACCGTAAATCAGTACTGTTGAATTAGTGGCGGCAACGGTTTCCACGTCCTGCAAGACGCGCTTGAGCGCCGCGCTGTTACCAATGATTTCCTCGAAGTTGTATTCAGTGCGAATCTCCTCTTCAAGATAGAGCTTTTCACCTTCCAGTTTGTTCTTGAGTGTTTCGATCTCGCGATACGCGAGCGCATTTTCGACCGCAATCGCAACCTGCTTCGCGACTTGGCCGAGCAACTCAGCATCTTCCTGGGAAAAGGCGTCCTCACGCAGACTTTTGATGCTTAGAACACCAAGTACCCGATCTCGAAAAAGGAGCGGCGCCGTGCAACCTGACTTAAGACCGGAACTGATAACGCGAGCATCCTCCGTCGTGCGATAGTCGCTCAAGACAGGTTCCCGCGTGGTAAAGGCTGCGCCGGCTGGTGTCCCTTCCATAGAGATCAGTGCGCCGGCAGAACACGGTTCTTCATGAGCCGGAAAGTCGAGTGCCGTCAGACGCAGTTGCTTCAGCGACTCGTCATATAACGCTAAAGCCGCAGCATCGTGGGGCATCACGGTATTCAAACAATGAGAGATTGCCGATAACAGCTCACCCAGATTGAGGTTGGACACGAGTGTGTTGTTTATCTCCAACAAGAGCTGCGACCGATCACGCTCACGGACCAAATTGTACTGATGGGATTGGGCTTCGACCGCTACTGCAATCTGGGCGGCTACCAGCTTCGCGAATTCGAGATCGAGTTGATCATAGGCGCCTTCCTGCTCGCTCCAGAATGTCATCACGCCGAGTTGTTGATGCGCGGTAGTCATCGGCAGACTGCAAACTGACTTGACCGGGTGATTGAGCAGAGTCCTGGCGACCGGAAAGCGGTTTTCCAGTTCGAGATTGCGAACCACAACGGGTTCCTGGTGTTGCCAAACCCAGCCGGCAATTGAACCTTCCATCGGTACCTGAGCGGGCGCCGGCCACTGCGTCGGGTCGCAAGTTTCCAGTAAATGCAAACGCATGACGTTGCGAGGCAGGTCGGGGAACAGGACGCCAAGATGGGTAAAATCAAACAGACTCTGCAGGCGGCAAGCAAGGTCATGGAACAGTGCCGGTAACTCCCGATATGAGGCTATCGCTTTCGAGAGCTCGAGCAGAGTTAGGTATTTCTTCGTTTGTTCGTCAACGACGGCAACCTGCCCCGTGGTGGTGTTCACGTCTTCCCCCTGGATTAGTCAGTGACCCAGTGATTTTCTTCAGCCAGGCGTAAAGCATACTTGACCGAATTTCTGCGAGCAACTCTTGGGGTTCCAGGCGCTGGTGCGATTGGGTCTTTCATTCACACTGTGGCTTCAGCCCGGTGATCAGCACGGCTCCTGATTTGGGTAATTATATACTTGACTAACCATGCGAATTCAGGTATTCTGCCATCACTATGGTAAGCAAAGACTTTCCGCAAACCTTACAGCAAGCAATCACATTCTTTGACAATCCCGATAACTGTCAAGCCTACATGACGCAGGTACGCTGGCCGGACGGTAAGGTGCGGTGTCCTACGTGCGATTCCGAGAAGGTAATCTATCTCGCCAAACAACGACGTTGGAAGTGTTACGGCAAACATCCGCGGGCGCAGTTCTCGGCGAAGGTGGGGACCATCTTTGAGGATTCCGCGCTAGGGTTGGATAAGTGGATGATGGCTATGTGGCTGATCGCTAATTGTAAGAACGGCATTAGCTCGTGTGAGATGGCTCGGCACCTGGGCATCATGCAGAAGTCGGCCTGGCACATGCTCCAGCGGATCCGGTTGGCGATGCAGGCAGGATCGCTGTCAAAAAAGCTCTGCGGTAACGTAGAAGTCGATGAGACTTTCATCGGCGGTCTGGCTCGCAATCGGCACTCCATTAAACGCAAGCATGAAGGGACTGGCGGTGCCGGCAAAGTTGCTGTCATGGGCTTGCTTGACCGCCACAGCGGAGAAGTCAGAACCAAAGTGCTCACGAGCACCAAGCGGCAAGAGTTGCAACGAGAAGTTTACAAGCACGTCGAGCTGGATTCGCACGTTTACACAGATGCGTATGTCTCTTACAACGGCCTCAATGACGATTACTTTCACATGGTCATTAACCACGCGGAAGAATACGTCAATGGGAACATTCACACCAACGGGATCGAGAATTTCTGGTGCTTACTCAAACGAACGATCAAGGGTACTTACGTCAGCATTGAGCCTTTCCACTTGTTCCGCTATCTCGACGAACAATCATTTCGCTTCAACAATCGGAAGCTGACGGATACTGAGCGATTCCTAATCGTTTCCAGCCAGATCCTCGGGCGGCGCCTGACTTATTCCGAACTGACAGGCAAGACAGACTCCGGCCAACCCTAAAAGCCTTGCCGCGCAAGCGACAAGGCCGGGGCAAACGATTCAAGCGTTAGCCGTTAGGGCGGCTCAACTTTAATGATCAACTTACCTGAACCCAACTGATAGATTGTGATCGTGGCTGACCTTAGCCAGATCGTTCTTAACTCGACGCATGTCTGATCGTGCGTTACTTTTTTCTCTTGCAGGCTTACAGGTAGTTGCGTTACTATGCAGACAGTTTGAGCGTGCCGCCGAGAGGCAGCTTGACTAATACGCATCGCGAAATGCTCCGAAAAGTGCCGGGCTGATATCCCGGCCTTTTCATTTGTAGCCGTTAGTTTCCTTCGATAGTTTCCATCTCCAGAAAACAAAAAAGACCCGCAGAAGGTTTAGCCTTCATACGGATCTCGTCGTTGACTCTTGCGAGTGCGAATCGTGCGATCCAGATTCGTTAAGTTGTCGAACGAATATTACAGTATCAAGGGATCGGTTTCAATGATTTCATGAGGATCAATACACCGTAATTTCTTATTTCCGATTCTCTTCGTTGGAGCCGCGCGGCGAGTCGGTTGAAGGATCATTCAGCCGTTTGATGGCGGCCTTATCCAATATTTCATCAAGAGCTTGCTCCGCCACGGTATGCAACAGGGTCGCCCGCCAATACGGTGTGTCGGTTTCAGGAAAAAACTTCTGCACCCTGAAAGGCAGTACCACGTTGAGTTGATCCTTGATGATGTCAACATCTACTGTAAACTCGTTATATTGATAAGCCTGTGAACTGATGCCCTTGATTTGCCATCCAGGTATTTTTGCTTTTATGTAATCAACTGTTGCCTGCCTTGCTTGGGCTCGAATTTCCGGGCGCAAGTCATCTTCAAACTTTGCTTCGGATTCAGCCACTTGAATGCTTGGATTTGGGGAAGAACTTGAAGAGGGCGGCGGCAATGAAGAGGGCACCTGAGTACAACTTGTTAAGACCATTGCGAGCAGCACTGAACGTTGTACGAACTGTGATTTCATGTGCCCCCTTTTCTGGTCACTGCGTTTTCAATCACCAACGCGAGCAATACCAGCGCACCGACCGCCGCGAGTTGCATCGCGAGTCGCATCGTATCCAGCCTCATTGAGAAGTACTCAGGATTTGCACGCGCGGGATCAATGGAAAAGACTTCCGCAAGATAAGCGCGATCTGCCGCAACATCCCAGCGCCAAATAACAGCGTACCCTGCCGGCCGTTCCATGTGGATGTTTTTGAAGTCGCGTGATGGTCTTTGAAAATGATAAACATAAATCCATGGCGGAAAGAGCAGCATGAATAAGACAATGCTCAAACCGATAGCGAGAATGATATGGCGCGGCGAAAATCTCATTTTTGTCGTGCGAGATATTTCACAGCATCAACCAATACATCTTTGTCAGGCTTGGACCAGCGCAGTTGCCCCTTATGGTTCGCCCTGAATACGGGGATACTTCTGAGTTGTCTCTTTCCTTCTATAGTCTCGACCTTGTAGACGTACGCAGAGACATATTGAGTTGCGTAATCGTAAGTGGTTGTCTCATTGGTCGTCGTTGAGCTGGTGCCGTGGTAGGTTCCCGTCGTCATTGAGCCGTTAGTCGAGGTGGTCGTTACAGTGCCGCTATGCTCAGTGGTGGTTGTCTTTGGCGTGATTATTTCCGCTTGATGGTTTTGCCACTTCTCCGCCCAGAAAAAGAAATAGTCAGCTTCGTCCGGACGCGACACCAGGCATACGTCCTTAAACTTCTTCTGCCCATCCTTAAGCCACCATTTGAGCTGCTGCGCGCTAAGGCTATCCCCACGTTGTCGCTCAGGATTATCCCAGTCCCGGCTGACAGCGAATAGGTGAATACGGCAGATGCCAAGCTGGGCTTGGACAGGACATGGAAGAATCAAAACAAGAGGTAAGGCCATCAACAGTAGATGGAATCTTTTCATGGTATGCTTTCCTTTATGAACAGCGCGGGAGCGCCAGACTAGATGCCTCACACCCGGAGTCGAGGATTCCGGGCCAATCAGAACGACCGCAAGAGACTACTATTAAATAGCAGCACTCGCAAGCAAAATCCGGCCCCGGAGGTGTCGAAGTAATGGGGCGGTCCCGACGATCTCGCCCTACTCACTTGGGTGCGAAGTTGCGCCAGATCAGAGAATCACTGGAGTTGGGGCAAGTAGGAATGGCTAAGGCCCTGCAAGCACGCAGAGTGAGGGAGACGCTTTATCCAGGTAGCATTTCTCAGTACGAAACCGGTAAGCGTGAGCCGTCTTATCTGGTTTTGTTGGCCTATGCGGATCTGGCTGGCTGCTCTACGGATTACCTTATCGACGACCGCCTAGAATTGCCAACGAAGAGGTGTAAAAAGGTGGTAAGATAATCGGCCATGAAAGCAGAATCAGAACCCATGCCCGAGGGTACGCCATTCGAGAGATTTGATCGGTTATTCCGTGCGGTTGTTTCGGTGCCCAAAGCGGTAGTTGAAAAAGCAGAGGCTAAAGAGCGGCTGAGGAATCAGAAGAAGCGCGCAACCAAAGGAGTGAAACATGCCAAGCAAGCGCAATCCTAAACAGACATCGCCCGCAGTTGCATCTAAGGCAGGTAAAGACTTGCAGGACCCCAAGACACCCAAGCAGGATCGAGCGCCAATTGCTTCAGCGTTATCTCAGGCCCCACCTAAGAAAAAGAAGCCCTCAAAATAGTGAACACACAGCTATCCACAGTTTATAAGCTGGTCTATGTGCAGTGGGAGGATTCCTGCGGCGCTACCGCCCGCTGGCAATACCTCGACGAGAGCAGTGCCGAACGGATTATCTGTCAGTCAGTCGGATGGCTTGTGTATGACGGGAAGGACTGCAAGCGCATCGTGCCCCACTTAGGCCGTCACGATACTTCAGATAGTCGAGATCAGGGTTGCGGTGATATGACGATCCCCAGCAAAGCGATCCTCAGAATCCAAGAACTCAAACCTAAAACCACACGGTAATCCCCGGCCTGTCACGCCGCCAACCATGCTACCTAATTGCGCTGGTTAGTCAAGTATATAATTACCCTGATTTGGTCAGCGTTTCAATAGCTTCCGTTCACAGTAAGCAGCGAAAACCGTTGAAACGGTAAGGTCTTTGTCAGTACCACCTGCGGTAGCGGGTGGGTTCTTAACGCTGCACTCAATTGGAGATGCACGGACCCGCCCGCTACTGCAGGCGGTACTGACCTCATGGTCAGTGAAGTATGTAATTGCCACCCAGTTCCATCGCGGTGACAATGCGTCGCCAGATGGCGAGATACGGTCACGTGCAAATCACTGCCTCTCGCTTATCGGCTGGAATTTGGACCTGGCTGTCTGGCAAGTCAATTGCACACCACGCTGGCGGTGCTAAGGATTACTACAAACGTCAGCGCAGAAGCAACGAGCCTCATGGTTGAGGGCAAGCTTGCCGGAGCCTGCGTTAACGAGCTGGAAAAATGTTGGAGAGCTACAGCACTCACGCAGTCACCGAGATCTCTAATCGTGGATCTGAGCAGCGTTTCGTTTGTCGATGCGAACGGTAAACAACTTCTGGCGTGCATGCACGAGCAAGGGATCAGACTGGTGGCTACGGGGTTGCTCGCAAAATGTCTCATCGAAGAGATCGAGCACTCGGGCGCGCCGTTAAATAATCGCCACTGTCAGTAAGGCTGTGAACAGGCTTAATCAGAATTATCAAGGAACAGAATTATCAACGATCAAATTAACCTTACAGCGACCTGATCTGGTCATTAACCTGAGCGTAACACGGCTGTTCTAGACTGAAATCGTTCAACTATGGGAGCGAAATCGGTCGTACCTTTGGCTGCGGTCAAAGCCCTCGGACGCCGGTGCTGCTGGAATCTAAGAACTTCCCGATTGGGGCAGTTCCGCTCAGGAGTTAATCAGGTTGCATCCACAACTCACCGCACTTAACGGACAGTTGGATGAGGCGTCGATCAGGGCCCGGAATCTGGTCAGCAGTATGTTGGCGGACGATATGCGACTGAGGCCGGATCTCAATGGCTGGTCGGTGGCCGAATGTATCGAACATCTGAGTATGTCCTCCGAGGCATTTATCAACGCGATTTCCGACGCCAGCAACCGTGCCCGTGAGCGAGGAGTTTTCGGAACCGGACCCTACGAGTTGAACCTGGTCGGACGGTTTCTCAATTGGAGGATGCGGCCCCCGGTGATCATTAAGGCGCGAACGCCAGACAAGTTTCAGCCCGATCTAATTGAACCACTCGAGGAGCTGCTGCCGCGCTTCCTTTCCTGGCAAGAGCGGCTGAAAACCGAGACAGCTAATGCTGACGGTCTGGATCTGAATAGAGTTATTGTGCAGTCGCCCTTTTCGAAACATGTTCGTTATAGTCTGTTTTCTTGTTTGGTGCTGATCGTTACTCACGAACACCGCCATCTCTGGCAGGCTGAGAACACCAGAAAAGCCATTGTCCGGGTGTGGTAGGTGGAAATACCTCCGGGAGCGGTAGGTGGAAATCTGTTAGGCGCACTCCATTAGTTGGATGCGCTACAACGAGACCTCCGACCGTTTATCCTGAGTCGCAGCTCGTGGAGCGGGCGACAGCATAAAGCCTGGGGTGGAGCGCAGCGGAACCCCAGGTCAGTGGCCGGAGATCGCCAGCCCGCGGAGCGGGCGACAGATTTGTGTGATTCTGGGCTGGCGCCACGCTCCGCGGGCTTTTGCCATTTCAATCCGCGGGTTCCTGGGGTTCCGCTACGCTCCACCCCAGGCTTTATGCTGTCGCCCGCTCCGCGGGCTGGCTTGGATATCGTTCGGCGCGCGACTTTTTGTGCAAAGCCTTTCGCTAGGGATTGATTCGCTCGACCAGGTGTTTGCGATTTTCTAATGCTGGAGAGTCGTCCGGCCAGAATTCGATCATCCGTGCGATGCTTCCCTCGCTCATCGTAAAGAACGAAATCACTCTCGCCCGCTGAACGCCATCAGTAACGGAAACATCGCTCACGGCCTCGAGATCATTTCCGACTATCCGATGAACTACAAACTCCCAGCGACCATGTGCCGGGTATTCTTCGTTCATCGCCGCAAAATCGTCTCGGCCTCTGATGCGCTCATTAGACTGCGGCCAGTCGAGCACAAAATCGTCACTTAGCAAAGTACCTACAGACCGGAAGTCGTTGGTCATCATGTGTTCCCAGAATTTTTGAACCAGCTCAACTGCACCAATGCTCATAAAGCTAACTCCGCGGGAACGATCCTTGATTCCTTACGCCGACGCTGTTACGCGGACCAACTCAACCAATCCTGAGTAGTCGCCTGGACCATCTCGAGCGATGCCGTGTGCAACCAATCGTCAGGCCTTCTGCCGATGTCGCGTTTGATCTTCTCGATGGCCCGGCGACTGCCAAGATGAATGTTCGCAGTCTCTCGACCCATGGCTTCGAGCAATTTGTACTGGTCCTGATCCTTCGGCAGCACCTTGAGCTCCACGCGGCTGCAATCCGGCGCGAGCCGGCGGACGACCCAGCTCTTACGTATCTCCAGAAAAGGATCCGGACATCTGACCACTTGATTCAAGACCTGCTCATACTGTGAACGAATTTTTCTTTCTCCCCTGAACCAGACTGCTGAGGCAGGAACAAGCGCCTTAGCCTCACGAGCGATCTGGCCTCCTTTCCACTCCGCGAGCGCAACAAAACGCTGGCGTCCCAGACTCCCCAGACCGGCAACTCGATGCACGATGCGGTAGTCAAGTCTCGCTGCTGGTAACGCCTCCGCCAGGACTCTTCTGGCCTTGACGGGGACGCCGGTTTTGAGTGTTGGCAACTGAATCAGCTTCGCCCAAAACTTTGCGGGATCGCGAAGCTCACTGGTCACTGTCGACCGCAGCCACTGGTGGCGCTCAGCCAGAGTGAACGGCTGTCCGCCATCCTGCAATGTGCGAAGATATCCCTTCAGGATTGCGCTGCAGGCCTCGGCAGGCTTGATTGCGAGATCATCCGCCGAGATTGCAAGGTGTGCGCTTACCGCTAAACGCACCAGGTCGTTGGCGTAAGGTAAGACGAACGCTTCATCGAAATCGTTGATGCCCCAGACGAGACGACCTTCTTGATCTCGCCACGTGCCGAAGTTTTCGACGTGCAGATCGCCGACTGCGAGAACCGGCGGCGTCTGATTGAGTTCCGCACACGTTTCTGCCCAGATCTCGAGCCAGCGATAGAAGGTGGCGCGCATGAAGGAAAAGAGATCAGCCGACATTTGCTGATGTTTGAACTGCAAATCAGCGTCAATGATTCTGGACTGCTTCGCTAACCAGGATTCGTAGGATTTTGTCGCTTTTCTGCAGTTCATGGCTTCATGCGCGCTCACGACGACTCAAATGCCTGCCGAGTCAACCGGTGATCACACCGCTAGCTGCCCGGTCGAAACCTAATCGCCGCCAGCACAGTCAGCACAACAAAAATCACGAGCAGGCCCAGTTGCGCAACCAGGAACGGCGACTCAGTCTGTGTGGGAGCCAGCGCTTTGAGGGCGGGAACCTTTTGAAAGAGTTGCACGATCAGAACGAAGACATTCAGATAGAGCGCCAGCATCGCGGTAACTGCATAGATCCACCGCCCCCTGCCGATGAGCTTGAGCACGTACCGCGCGCAGATCGCCACCGCCAGCACCACCAGCGAAACGATGCCAACTCCGATGGCCGGCGTGAACCCATGAAATGGAAAGAAGAACCCGGTCACGCTCGTCAGTACTGTCATTATTAAGAAGAGCGTGGTCCATCCGTCGAATCGTTTCGCCGTGAGGAGCCCGAACGTGACCACGAAACCCGCGCAGATCGCGATCAAGCTGATCACTACATGGACTTTTGTAAGTGTCGTCATCGCAGAGAACATACGCTTGTCTCCTCTTCGGGCTTCGTTAACTGTTTCGGCTTAGCGTTCGTGTGAAGATACACCCGCGACCAGAACACGCCAAGCAGGTTCGGCCGCAGGGTAGTGGCTCGGTTGGAATTCTCCGCGCGTCCTCAGCGTTCTCGGCACTCGCTTTGAAACACGTCTTTGGAATTGTTCCGTTTAGAGAGGGCACTTGTGCCCCGCTGCGTCGGCGGACAAGTCCGCTATCTAAACGGACTAAGAGAACGCCGAGGAAGCGCGGAGAATTCAAATTGAGCCACTACCGTGTGAGCAGGGCAAAGCAAATTATTCAAGTGATGAAGAGATCGTTTGCGAGGTCCTGCAGAGTGATTTCACTTATCGTTCGTTATTCATCTCGCAGCGCCACCAGCGGATCGACTTTGCTAGCGCGCCGCCCGGGAGCGTAACAGGCAACAAATGCCACCACGATCAGCGAGAGCGAAACCGCGGCGAACGTTAACGCATCAGTCGGAGTTACGTGAAACAACAAATTAGCCAGCAGCCGCGTCAACGCAAACGCTCCGGCCAATCCGATTGCGACGCCGACGAGCGCCAGGTTCATTCCGTTTCCGACCACCAGCTTCAGGACGTCGAACGCCTGAGCTCCCAACGCCATGCGAATCCCAATCTCCTGCGTGCGTTGGCTAACGGCGTACGACATCACGCCGTAGATCCCCACCGCCGACAACAACAAAGCGATCAGCGCAAAGACTCCCAGGACATAAGTCATCAAACGCTTGGGCGAGGCTCTTTCATAAATCATCTGGAGCACAGTCTGGACCCTGGAGACGGGCAGGTTTGGATCCAGCGCATGCACCTCGCCGCGCACGGCCGACGCCAGTTGAGTTGGATCCTGGCTGCCATGGATGACCAGATTCATCGTCAGCCACGCGTTCTGGGCGTAGGGCACATAGACGGCCGGATCAGGCTGTTCCTCGAGGTCGTCATTCTTGACATCAGCCACGACACCGATAACTTCCCGCGTTTCCTTCTCGCGACTAGCGAACTGGATCCGTTGTCCGATTGGCTGTTGACCCGGTAAGAACTTCCTGGCAAAGGTTTCATTGATCAAAACGACGGCGCTTGCGTTCGCGTCATCCTGCTCAGTGATCAAACGCCCCTGGCGCAGCGTGGTCCCAATAGCCTCAAAGTAGTCAGGCGTCGCGACTCGGATGTCAGCGTACGGTTCTTTTCCTTTGGCGACCGGGGGTTGGCCCACAATTTGAAAAGTGCCGTCATCACCCGAACCGCTGATGGGAACGATATTGACCGCTCCTGCTTTCACTACTCCGGGTAAGACGCGGACGCGCTGCAGCAACTGCCGGTAAAAGTCGCGCCGCTTATTCTTGTCCTCATACTGATCCTGCGGCAGCGAAATCTCCATCGCCAGAACGTTCTCTGGTCTAATGCCGAGGTCCGCTCGCTGCATTTCGACGAAACTACGGACCATCAGGCCGGCGCCGATTAGCAGGATCAGCGAGAGGGCAACTTCGGCAACCACCAGCGTGCTGCGCAGCCGGCTGCGCGCCCGATTGCCCAATTCACTCCGGCCGCCAGCCTTGAGCGCTTCGTTAAGATTCGTCCTGGTTGCGTGCCAGACCGGCGCCAGTCCCGCGAGCGTGCCGGTCAGTATCGAGACAATAAATGTGAAGACCAGAACAGTGAAGTTGACCCCGAGGTGACTCCAGCCAGGAATGTACTTTGAATAGCCCGGAGGGATGCCCCGTGCCAGAGCCTGGATCGCCCAGACTGAAACTAAGAGACCGAGGGCTCCGCCTGACAACGCCAGTAACGCGCTTTCGGTGAGCGTCTGCCTGATCAGACGCGTCCGGCTGGCGCCGAGCGCCAATCGCACCGCAGTCTCACGTTGGCGTGACGAGGCTTGGACTAATAACAGATTAGCGACATTAGCGCAGGCGATTAGCAGCACAAAAACAACCGCGCCCATCAGAATCGGCACGCCCGTCCGCGCTCCTCTCACCGCGTCCTCCGTCAGGGTTTGCACGTAAGCATCGCGGCCGCTGTTCGTTTCGGGGAACTGCTGCTGCGCGCGCCGCGAAATGGAACTGATGCCGGCTTGTGCCTGAGCCAGAGAGACGCCCGATTTCAACAAACCTATGACTCTCAGATAATGATTGCCGCGGTCCTTTTGCGCATCTCGGTCGAAGACGAGTGGCGTCCACATCTCACCGCCGTTGTATGGATAATTGAAGTCTGCCGGCATGACGCCGACGACAGTGAATTGCTTTCGATTTAATTCTATCGTCTTGCCCACAATGCCAGGATCACTACCGAGGTGTTGCTGCCAGAAACTATGCTTGAGCACCACGACCTGCTCTCGTCCGGGCTCGTTATCTTCCGGGACCAGGATCCTCCCCTGGGCCGCCTTCGCACCTAAAGTCTGGAAAAAACCGCTGGTCACTCCGTAGCCCGGAAAACGTTCCGGATGTGAACCGTCTGAGACATCGAAGGACTTTTGCTGAATCGCTACCAGTTGTTCGGACACCTGATTCTGGTCGCGCCACTCGATAAAGTTTCCCGGCGACACTGATCCGCGCACAAAGCCAACTGCCCGATTCTGTTCCCAAACGACCACCAGCCGATCCTGGTTCGGAAACGAGAAAGGATGCATGATGAGTGCATCCATGGTACTAAAGATCGTCGTATTGGCGCCGATTCCCAGGGCCAGAGTGAGCACCACAACTGCCGTAATGCTCTTGTGCTTCAGGAGGCTGCGAACTGCCAGGCGAATGTCTCGTAAGAGTGTATCCATAAGATCATTTCCAATTTCCGATTGCCGATTAATCAACAATCAAAGACCGTGTCAGCGAACTTGAGATCATCTTCTGCTGGGCACTACGTCGTAATGGGGTCAGCGGTTCGAGTTGTTTCGCCGAGAGCCTGGCCTCGGCAACAGCAGCGGCTCCTGAGTGAGGCGATCGTTTGGCTAAGCGTTGCATCTCCGCGCGTCAGAGAAAAGCCAACCTGAGTCACTACCGACACGTTTGCTACTTGTGGTGGTATTCTGGTTATGACTTAGCGCTCAAATCGCCGAGACTGAATCTGCAGGGAAGGAGATCTTATCCAGGGCCAACTTAAAGGAGCACTTGGCAGGTACCGTTGGTTACGGTGGCTCTTTGGTTTTTGTGTATGGACCTTGTTAGGTGTTTCCTTCGCACTTAGCACTTACCTCGGAGCGCTTCAGGACAACGTCCATATTTCATGGAAGCGAACGCTCTCTGGTTACCTGGCTGACTTTTATCTTTGGGGCATGATCTCGCCGCTCATCTTCAAGCTGGCGAGACGCTTTGAACTGCGCGAATACTTTCCTCGAAACCTCCTGATTCATGCTGGCCTCAGCGTTGTTCTCTCATTCGTGGTTCTTTCCGGCGCCCCAATTCTTGTCTGGTATCTCGGTTACCCGAATGTTGCCCGTAGTCCTACGCTGCTCACTTTCTACCGCAACAGCGCGTTCAGCATTTACTACATTCATCAGGGCCTGACGATTTATTGGACCACACTAGTCGTCGCTCACGCATTGCACTACTACAGAGGCTTGCGTGAGGGTGAAGCCCGGGCCGCGAACCTTGCCGCGCAACTGGCCCAGGCGCAATTGCAGGCTTTGAAAATGCAGATCCATCCGCATTTTCTTTTCAACACGCTGAACTCGATCTCGGCGCTGTTGCACAAGGATGTCGAGCTGGCCGATAGAATGATCGCCAGACTGGGCGATTTCCTGAGACTGACACTGAAGCGGTCAGACGCTCAAACCATAGACTTCGCTCAGGAACTCGAGTTTCTCAAGTGCTACCTGGACATCGAACACACACGCTTTCAGGATCGCTTGACGATAGAGACAGAGGTCGAGCCGCAAGCACTTGAGGTGATGGTGCCGAACCTGATTCTGCAACCGATAATGGAGAACGCTATCAGGCACGGTATTGCGCGGCAAACAGTACCAGGACGCATAACAATCAGGGCCTTCAAAAAGAGCGACCGCTTGATTATGCAAGTTGAAGACAACGGTCCGGGATTAAGCAGGAATCAAAATCCCAATGGCACTCTTTCGGGAATCGGGCTCAGCAATACGCGCGCGCGTTTGGAGCAGTTCTATGGCGCGGACTACGGCCTGGAGATTGTCGATTCAGCGCCATGCGGTGTGATCGTCACTTTGGATATACCGGCCGTCGCAGCAGCAAAGAGCAAAGGATAAGCGGACTTGCAGGCGAAAGTTTTGATCGTTGATGACGAACCGCTCGCGCGCGATCGGATACGCCACCTGCTCAAGGGGGACCGCGAGACACAAATAATCGGTGAAGCTCGCAATGGATCTGAAGCGGTCGAGGCAATCACCGCTCATGCTCCGGACATCGTCTTTCTTGACGTGCAGATGCCCGACATGGATGGTTTCGAGGTGCTGAAAGCTTTGCGGGTTAAGCGCATGCCGCTGGTCATTTTCGTGACCGCATACGATCAGCATGCCGTACGGGCCTTCGATGTCCACGCCATCGATTACTTGATGAAGCCGTTTGACCGCAAACGGTTCGCGCAAGCCCTTAGTCACGCGAAGGATCAAATGAAACGCGGCGTGGACGAAGCGGACGCGGGAGATATCAAGAGGCTGCTGGAAAATCTCAAAGTAGGAACGAGGCATCTCGAAAGGTTCGCAATCAAAACCGGTGAGAAAGTGTTATTCGTTCGCGCCGAGGACGTAGATTCAATAGAAGCCGAAGGCAACTATGTGCGACTGAACGTTGCCGCCACGTCCCACATGTTAAGGGAAACCATCAACAGCATCGAAACCCAACTTGATCCGCGAACGTTCGTTCGAATTCATCGCTCCACAATTGTCAATATGAACCGAGTCAAAGAATTGCAGATCTGGGCTCGCGGTGAGTACCGCGTCATGTTGCATAGTGGGGTCTCACATACGCTGAGTCGCGGCTATCGCGCACATTTCGACAGCTACATCAAGACGGGCGAGTGATAATTCATCAGCGTGTGCCGCAGTATGTCCCGCCGAATTGACCCTTCATCACATATCAATTCAAATAACTGCACCGTCGATTCAAACTCTCTCGCGACAAGTACACGGTGTCCAAACCCACAAGCTGGATGGCCAATGGGCCGTTAACCTTTTCCAATGAGGTTCCCGCTTCGAGGCAGTTGATTTGCGCGAGCACTGTAAGACGCTAACCCGCCAGCAAGATGATCAGAGGAACGAGGGCGAAATATGTCGGGCAAGCCGACGATTCACCGGTCGAGACCTTAAAAACTGAGGTGTCGAAAAGCATTGCCCGCGCGTTGGAACTCAATGCTCAACGGCGTCCCGGAGTTCTCGGACTGGCTCAGAAGAGCGCCGTGAACTTTTATGAGCAGGTCACACACTTCGAGGTCGAGTTATTAAGGCAAGCGCTCGTCTACACAAACGGAAACCAGCGAGCTGCCGCGCGGTTGCTCGGTCTAAAACCGACTACGCTTAACAACAAGGTTAAGACGCACAATTTGGATTAGCTTCCTACAAATCATGATACACCCGAGTGTGAAGCGGACCGCGCCGGCGCGTGGTGGAATTTGGTGTTCGAAACTTTGGCTTGCCCAGAGAGGCCCAGGCCTATTTGGGCGATCGGGGGAAGCCCCTGGGCGTTGTAGACACTCGCCGACTTCCCCCGCTTAAATTGGGCAAGTGGAATTACCTGGTCCCGACTGACAGGTTTGCTGAAAAACTCAATTCTTTGGAGTGCGGCGGCAGCGACGCGGCTTTCGATATTGACTCGCACTTCAGAAGTATAGAGAAATGGCATCGATCCAAAGCGGCGTCGCTGCCGCCGCGCTCCAAATTCGCATACTTTGCTAAATCAACGTGAACGCCCGGCCCAGAAAAGGAGAGAGTCATGAGAAAAACCGGTTCGAAGGATTCCGCTGATGGAGCCTACTTCGGTCGCCCGCGTGCTTTCGAAACGATCCTTCCTGGAGGTCTCATTGTCGGCATCTTTGATCTACTGTTCGCATTCACTTTTTACGGATTGATTTTAGGCGCCCCACCGTTGCGAATCTTCCAACAGGTTGCTGCAGGAGTGCTTGGAAGACCCGCGGCGATTGAAGGCGGAGTCCGCACTTTCCTACTCGGCATTCTGCTTCACTTCATTGTTGCGACATGCATCGCCACAGTCTACTTCCTGGCCACCCTGGTATTGCCTTTGTTGATTCGTCACGCGGTTATCAGTGGACTGGCCTACGGAATGATCGCTTACCTGGGGATGAAATATATCGTCGTTCCTCTTTCAGCTATCGGGCAAAGAGGCAGATTGCCGCGGCTGCCGATCTTCCTGACAGAGATTATCGGACACGCTCTGTTGGTCGGATTGCCGCTCGCGCTGTTGGCGCGCCGATCCGCGAGAAGGAATCGGGACCAGTTTCGAGACTCGGCCAGCATGGAAACGAACCTCAATCCCGGGTGACATCGAACCGCTCTGGAACCTTTTCGACCTTATCCGCGAAGGTCGCGGAAACGACTGGGACGAACAGTTGAGTTACTCATGCTGCGCGACTCCAAATTCTAACTCGAGGTAAGAGCCAATGAATGCATCGAAACTTATCGACAAACAAATCGCGGACCTCGGCGACTGGCGCGGAAAAGTGGTCGCGCGAATTCGTAAGCTAATCCATGCGGCGGACCCTGACATCGTCGAGGAATGGAAATGGAATACCGCGGTATTTACTCACAATGGGATGGTCTGTGCGGTTGGCGGCTTCAAAGACCATGTGAAGGTGAATTTCTTTAAAGGGGCATCGCTGGAAGATTCAAACGGACTTTTTAACGCCGGCCTTGAGGCAAAGGCGACCAGAGCCATCGACATCCATGAAGGTGACGCAGTCAATGAAGCAGCCTTAAAGCAACTCATACGAAGCGCTGTGGCCTACAATGTTGCCGGCCGAAAATGATCGTGAAGCACGAGAATACACCAGCGGTCCGCCGCAGTTCCAGGTTCATATAGTTTTCGCCGTTTCCAGATATCGGCAGAATGCATTTGCCAGTTCCATCTGCCGTGGCGTTTTGCACTGCACATCAAATAGCGCGGGGTTCGCGACAAGCACCGTGACACATTGCGCGCGCGAGGTTGCGACGTTCAACCTGTTGCCGCTGTATAAGAATTCCATTCCGCGCGGCGCATCTTGTGGAGTAGAAGTCGCCATCGAATAGATCACCACCGGAGCCTCCTGTCCCTGAAACTTATCGACAGTTCCGACCCGACTGCCTTTCGGTAGTTTTCGCAACAACAGCGACACTTGAGCGTTGTAGGGAGCGACGATCAGAATATCATTGAGTGTAATTCGTCTGACCTGGCGCTCCTTGTCGATCCAAGTTGCATCATCGCGAAGTAATCGCTCGACTAACTCAGCCACCTTCTCCACTTCTTCCGGTGAGTCGCTTTGGTTTGCGTCATGTTCGACGGGAACGAAACGCAAGCCAGTACCTGCGATTGGACCAGCGACGTTCAGGCGTTGATTCGCATTCTCGGGTCGCGAAGTCAGACGACTCTCATAAAATACATCGGAGGTAAACGCGCAAATATCAGGGTGTAAGCGCCAGCTCTCTGCCAGGAACAACCCGCGATCCGGCGTTATCGTTTTTCGCCCGTCCAAAAGGTGAGACAGCGCGGAGGCTTCCGCGCCTTCAGGATGAACGCCGCGTTGGGGCTGATCAAGCTGTTGAGGATCCCCCAATAAGACAATACTGTCGGCCGCCGGTGAAGCTGCCAGCACATTGGCCAAGGACATTTGACCCGCTTCGTCGATGAACAAGACGTCAACTGCGTTCGCCATCTCGGGGCGTGCCCAAAGCCAAACCGTGCCGGCGACGATTTGTGCTTCATTGTTAGCGAGGGCCTGGTCCACTAATGGGTTTCCCTTCGCAATCTTTACAAAGTCGTGCTTATAGCCATCGTCTCCATCGCATCTCTGGACAATTTTCAAATCTACGTTTTGTTCAGCAGCGGCTTTGCAAGTTCCGTTCAGCAGATTGCTGATGACCTTGTGACTGACGGCCGAGACTCCAACCTTCTTTCCCTTCTTTACCAGCTCAACGATCATGTGGGCGCCGGTAAACGTCTTGCCTGATCCGGGCGGACCCTGAATTGGCAGCACCGTTCGGTCGAGCAACAAAGTGATTTGTTTAGCCGCATCAAGTGAAGGTAAATGTTCGAAGTCGGCCAACCCACCCTGCTTCAATCCAGGCACGCGTCGCAGCAAGAGATCTCTCGCCGCCGCGTAACTGCCATCGCTTTCAATGCCGTGATCGGCGACCCAATTGCCAATCTGCAAGAGACTCTCACGCATTGCTTGCGCGTTGATGATGTCGTAAGGCACCAAAGCGGTAGGATGTGGCGCATCGGCGAGCTTTGGGCCACGCTTTAGATCAATCGTTAAAGCCTCGTAGTCGATTGCGTACAGATCGCCGGCGGGCTTCTTTGTTTTGGGATCATGTAATTCGAGGGCGCGCTCAATGGTCGTATCCTGCAACGGAAACCGGTATCGATGCACTGTGGACTTCTTTACTTTCTCAAGTTCGCCGACATGAACCAGCCCACCCAGTGTCGCTCGATCGGTGATGAACTCGTCATCCGAAAAATCACAACGATTGAAGTACTCCCAATATTTGGATTTGTCTTCCCGTCGATGCCATTCCAGCAAATCAGCCAACAGCACCGTCGCCTTTTGCGCCTCCGTCCACGTCTCTTTATCTTCGGGAAGTAAAGCCGCCAGCCGCTCTTCTACCGCACGAACTCTTTGCAAGTATTCCGATAGATTTTCAGCCGGTGCATCCTCTTTCGGCTCAGGCCGCGCGAGCGGCACTCCAACTTGTTTCTCTAGTTCCGCCCTTAATCGCTCTAGCCAATCGCGCAGCCGGAGCGCCGACACACAGTCGTCACGGTTATAACCTTCAATCGCTTTTTTAATGTCGTCAAGGTTTTCTTCCCCCGGCCCAAAGGCGAGCACCGTTTGAAAAGTCTGTAGTGCGAAATTTGCATCGGGAAGATTCACGTCACGTTTGTATTCGTAAAGCGGTTCGAGTTTCTTGATCGAATAACTCTCAACCGAAGCCCGCAATCCTTGCCTGACCGCGCGGAACATATCCACTAACACTTCGCCGCGCAGCAGCTCATCAACGTCATCCACACAAGTCGAATGCTGCCCGGCCATGCGCTTGATCGCCGTCTCTTCGTAAGCGCCGTAATGATAGATGTGCATGTCCGGGTACTGCCGGCGACGCTCCGTCACCGTTTCAATGAATTTTTCAAACGCACGCTTCTCCTCCGCAGGTTTCATGGCCCAGGTCGGCTCGTAAACGAATTCACCCGCGGTCTTCGAGAGCGTTAGCACGCCAAAGAGATATTCCAGCCCACCTTCAAACGTGAATTGATCGCCTTCGAAGTCAAGAAAGATATCGCCCGGCGATGGCGTGGGAAGTGAACACAAGCCTTTCTCACGCTCGGGCGGAACCAACAACTCATAAATGTGTCGACACTCTTCGCGCCCTTGCACCTGCAAACGAGCCTGCTGATGAATATTCGCAAACGCCTGATCCTTTATGCCTTCGACTTTGGGTTCGGGTGGCACAGGCAGTAGAACCAAGCCGGCGACCGTTTCGGCGCCATACGCGAGCAATGCTTGTCGTTGATTGCGCGTGATGTTGGCGACTAAGGAAAGATGATCATCTTTGCGCCACTGTGAGTCACATACCGTTGACCAGTCGCAGATGCGACAGTGCTCAACTGGCTCCGGGTAAGTGTCGGATTGAGCCTGCTGTGCGGCGACAAAGTCACTCTTAATCTTTCGAAAGAAGGCGAGATATCGCTGAACAAAGAACTTCTCCGGCTTTGCTCCGCCGCCGAGCACTACATGCATGTAATCAGGAACGACACCTTGAATTCGTGAGAGTAGATCCGAATAAAAGCAGAGCTGGATGATGGCTCGCACCTTCGTAGAGCGTGCGAGCTTTGTCTCCACGACTTCATAAGAGAACGAACCCAGATCGCTCGGCTTATCGACGCGAATTAAGAAGTCGGCGCGCCCGTACCACTGATCGTCAAGGAATGTTGCCTGATAAATGACATCAGCGCCGCCGCGGATGGCCTCGACTGTTCTTGCCGCTGCATCCCGACGCGATCCGTCAGTCGATATCTCTACAATCGTGAATCCTTGCTCAGTCAACTGAGTTAGGTACGCTTGCTCATGCGCCTGTCCAAGTTTGATCAGGAAATCCAATAGCGGATCAGCGAAGATCGGTTTCTTGATTTCTCCGGCCGCCTCGGCGCGATTGAGGGCAGTGAGATGCTGACAGGCGAGAAAGTTTGCAATTGAGGTGGGTGAGAACATTGATTGGTTTCCAACCATCCGGCGAATTATCTCATATCATTCAGACTGGTTAGAGTTGGCTTCTTCCTTTGCGTGCTTTGCGCCTTTGCGTGAGATGCTTTTGCAAGTTGAGCGATGACAATCGCATGGATTTCACGCAAAGGCGCAAAGCAACGCAAAGGCTTTCTTTCCGGTCTGAGGCTTTAGCCTCGCCAGGAACGTACTGAAAGTACCGTGCACGAAGAGCGGCTTCGATCTGCACCACGATCCTGCGCTTCCGTTCCGCCCACCTTTGAGAAATAACAAGCCCCGCTTCGATCGTCTTACCAAGGCCAACTTCATCTGCCAGTAACGCGCCCTTTGATAAGGGAGATTGAAAAGCGAAGAGTGCCGCGTCAACCTGATGAGGATTAAGATCAACCTGAGCGCTCGCGACAGCGCCGGCGAGTTTCTCAAGACTGTCAGACGGACAATGCTTGGTTAACTCATAGGCAAAGTATTTTGCGTGATAGGGAGTGATCATTTAATGAGACTGCCGCGGTTTGGTCTCGGCACCGGTAATCCCCATTGCCGCCATTTGAAGATTCGAGGAAGGCGACGTCGACTGCCTTGGCGTGACAATTATATGGGGAATTAAGGACGTTTGAGAAGAGGATATTATCTGGACAAACCATCTCAGCGCTTGAAGACTCTTTCCGCGTGATAGTTCAGGCTTTCAACGGAAGGCACCGCCAGTGGGTTAGAAGGCGGGGTCAGTTGAGTATCACGTCGTTTGTAGTAACCAACGAACAAAAACGGCGAGTGGCGCTCGCCGTAAGACATTTGATTTTATTGGTGGAGCAGAGGGGGCTCGAACCCCTGGCCTCCGCATTGCGAACGGGGAAAATCACTCACTGCATTTTTTGACACGCAGTCACATGCAGTGACATAACTTACAATTCTTCAACAGGTTGCAGCCGTCGCGAAGCAATTTCTTGTGCAGTTTTTGACATCGATTTTCATCGATTTGCAAAGAGTCAAGTGACGAATCGGTGACATTTTTTGAGGGTATTTTCGACCGCATTTTGACTGGCCTCCGCACTATTCGATGCGTCTCAAAAGAGTTCGACGCATAACCTTCCATTTGGTCACTTCACTTTGAGATCAAGTCACGAAATTGATTGGTGGGATTCTCTTTTCGGCTTTTAAAACTCGGTGCATTTGGAGTAGTGAATTGCCCGTGGTAAACAATCAAAGTGTCATTCGACTTTTGATGTGAACTAAGCGAGGGTTGCGGTTCTTGAGAAATGAAGAAAAGCTCGATCACAGCAAACCAAATAGCCGAACAGTTGGGCATACAAACCCAAACCGTCTACCTCTGGGTCCGCCAGAAACGAATTCCATTTTATCGAGTGGGCCGCCTCATCAAGTTCGACGAACAGGAGGTGCTGGCCCACTTCAAAGTTGAGGTCGAAAAGGAGGACCGTGGCAAGAAACAAACTGGCAAACAGAACCCAACGTTTCGGAGCACGAAGGAGATAGATCCGTTTCGCGCGCTTCGTTCAAAACCCGAGCTAACGCCCGATCAGCGGCGCTACAGAAAGTTGCTCGGGATGGAGTGAATCTAGGCCTTATTTTAGAAAAGCGGGCAAAACTAAAATAAGAGGGTGGCGACGCGAGCCTTATTAAAGAACGCTTAAATGAAGACAAGTTCCAGCGATGAAAGGTGTGTTGGCGCGATTAGATTATCCGCTCCACACATCACCACCTTTATGCGGCGATTACGTTTAGCCTCTAAAAGCAATGGTCCCTGCCTTGGAGGATTACAAACATTGTAATATTCTTTGACGCCATATGACCGGAACCGATCTAAAAGACGGGAGACGACGAAAGGGATGGACACAAGAAAACGCGGCCCGCAGGCTCGGGGTGTCGCAGCCATATCTCTCCCTGCTGGAAAATGGAACACGACGAGTGCCGGAGAAACTCGCGCACCAAGCGGCGGGACTCTTTGGTTTGTCACCGGCTCGGTTACCGATGAAGAATGCAGGCTGGTCGGTGCAAGTGGAAGAAACCAACACTCTCGCATCCGATCTGGCTGCGCTTAGATATCCGGGCTTGTCGCATCTAGAGTCCGTTCGCAAAAAGAACCCTGCCGAAGTTCTGCTTTCAGCCCTAAGTGTCAAGAATCTTGACGCCCGGCTAACCGAGGCCCTGCCGTGGATCTTGGTAAGGTATGCTGATTTGGACTGGGAATGGTTATTTTGTGCCGCTAAGGTAAATGACCTTCAGAACAAGCTAGGATTCCTCATTAGCGTTGCGCGCCGATTTGCTGAGAATCTGGGAAAGCACGACACGGCTACCTTACTGCGTGATCAGGAGACCGTTTTAGAGCGCTCTCGCTTGATGAAGGAAGAGACACTTTGTCACGATTCCTTAAGCCAAGCCGAAAGACGCTGGCTAAAATCAAATCGGACAGCCGAAGCCAGGCACTGGAATCTTTTGACGGATCTTGCGCCAGAACATCTGACGCATGGCCTCTAGACATTCATTCCAGGTATCTGCTCGCATGCTTCAGCTCATCATGCTCGAACGCGGTTGCCATTCGATTGATCTCTTCGCTCGAAATCTCCAGTCGCTTGGCCTCGTCACGCCAGGTCGAAACGGCTCCGGCAACTTCGCCGGCGATTATCTTCATTTGATCGTTTTCCAGGCCGAAGTAATCTCCAACCTTCAGAACCAGATCGAACGAAGCTGAATTATCCTGATCATCGATCATCATCGAAAGGATGCGTGGCTTCAGGTCGACGGGCACCGGGTTGATATCGTAAGCCGGAGAGAGTCGCCATCCCCCCTCCGAGGTGTCGTACAAGAACCCATGATTTCTGAGATGATCGTCGACATTGGATATCAGCACGCTGAACAGAATCCTTCGCCACAACTCTCGTAGGTCCTCTCGAACTTCAGCACCATGTTGACGAATCGCCTCAACCAGTTCGAGATAACTATGGGCTTCGTTGTCTCCTGCGCCGATCATGCTCATCGCTGATAGAAATGGGATTCGCGTTCCGCCATTCCGATCAAAACGAGTGACGATCAGGACTTGTTGATCCAAAACGGTTGTCATTCGATGTCGCGGCACCTTGATGCCTGCCTTACGAGCTAACTCCAGAGCGACGCAACTCCACGATTCGATGTTGTATTCATCGCTGTGGTGCGGAAATTTGGCAATCGCGAGCGACCCATCAGAATCAATTACCGCCGCCTTGGGCCTTGCTCCACCAAGTGATGAGCCAGGAGCCAGCAGAAGGCGCAAGTCATCATCGGAATCAGTATCTTCCAGCACTCGTTGTGATGCCGATAATAATTTCGGCAGCTCAACCATTGGTGGAATCACTGGTTGTGCATTCGATAGGAACTCTGAGCTGTTGGTACCCCTAAAACGAAGTGCGCCTTGCCGGATGCTGTCAGCAACGAGGAGAAGGTAGTCGATCTCCAGCAAAGTTCGCGGCGTTCTGTTTTCTCTCTCCGCATTCTTTCGCTCTGCTCGTCTCATGAGGGCACGTCCCCATCGATCTGGAGCAGAATCCCCCATCGCACCAAACAGTGGTTTGCCCGGCTGAGAGTGATGGATGCCGGTATCCATAGTCAGCAGTGGTTCGAGTGCGAAACGGAGCTTAGAGTTAAGCCAAGTCGCGTCGTACTCAAAAGATGCGCTCTCGCGTCCTTTGATGGAACGTGACCAGAGACGACCAACCAAGAAGGGGTTACCGTCAAGATCGATGAATACTTCTGTTTGGCGTTCCATCGCGCTTCTTCCTTGGTGAAGAAATTCTCTTAGGCAGATTCTCGCTATCAAGATCAAGACCGGTTCGATCGTGCGAGGCATCCACTAGATCGGCAATTCTTTCCGTCATGCCGAGAACAAACAAAACGGTGGCGTATATCCCGATCGATACTGCTTGATCACCGTTCTCAACTTTTACAAGTGTTGTGCGACTAATCATCGCTCGTTGTGCCATCGTCGTTGTCGATATTCGCCGTCGCTTCCTTGCGTCCGCAAGGTCAGAGCCCAATTTCTTAAGGGATCGCTTCACCGGAAGAGGCAACGATTTGAATGATCGTGATCGCATAATGTTCAATATCTCCTACACTCCAGCCGTTACTGTACAGACTACTGAACATTATGACAAGGCGGGGCGCGTTGAGGAGAGTCCGCTAAGGATTTCGCATGATCCAAGGCCCAAAATAAGGATTTCACATGCTCGATCTAGGTTTCGCTTATCAAACTGCCAAGGCAGGGCCTGTTCACAATCTAAGTCTGTTCATAATTCGTGAACATATGTAAAAAGTGAACAGCCCGCGTTAGAGAGGATATCGCTCGACTTCTCGAATAAGCTTCCTGCAGAATCAGCCGTCTTCTTACACAATTAGTAGTCGCGTGACTTGTAATGTCCGAAATTCTCTCCGAGACCGACGCAAAGAATCTTCTTCGACTGTGCAAACAGGGGCGGCTTTTTGAGATTCAGAACTGGATTTCTGAGGGTAAGTCGATTCGTGTCCCGCCTTCGCTGCGAACAACTCCCTTAAAGGTTGCGTTGGGAACTGGCTTTCACAGTCTTGTGGAACTACTCGCCGCCAATGAGCCGAGCCAAGAAGTCAAGAATGAATGTTTGGGACATGCAGTGTTTTTGAAACGCCTCGACTTCATAGAACTCCTTGTTGAGCACGGTGCGGACTCCGGCTCGATCGCGTTCATCGAGGTCCTGCAGATCTGGGAACCTGCAATAATCCGATTCTTTCTCGATCGTGGTGCAGATTTCATCACCGGAGAGCCTTTTGCTTTTGCATTTCGGGACAGAATTCGAACCGCGCTTCGTCCCTGGCGAGAGTGTCGGGAGAAACACCCGGAGGCTGCTTCTAAGTTACAGGAACAAGCCGATCGCGCACTGAGGCACTTTTGCTTCAAAGAAGACTTGAAATGGGTAAGCTTGTTGATGTGGGTGGGCGCGGATGCCCGTTCAAGTGGGCCGACGTTGGATAAGGACGACAACCTTGACGAGGAAGAACCCGCAACGGCTCTCACTGCTGCGGCGTATGCCAAGAACGTTGAGATCTTGAAACGTCTCAAGCCAGAAGCGAAAAAAGATGATCTCGACAAGTTGCTCACATATGCCGGCAGCTTCGGTCGCGCCGATACGGTGCAGTATTTGTTGGAGCTTGGAGCTAAACCAAATGACAAGCCCAACGGTGGTTCCACGGCGCTGGCCAATTGTCTGTCGTCGAGCCTGCGATTCAGGGACTACGGATACTGGAACTACTCTTACTACCATCGCTCCTCTAAGGCCTCGAAACATTCCGTCTCCAAAACGCTAGACACGATTCGATTTCTACTCGAACACGGCGCCCTCTGGAGACCAGACGAGGCTGCTGAACTGAAACAGGTTCGCCGAAATTTATTCGAGTGCGAAGCGGACGTTACACTGGAATTAGTGGAACGGCTTTTAAAACATGCAGCATGTACCCAAGAGACCATCCACGAGCTGTTAGGTACGCCAGCCATGAAGAAACACCTCATACCGGTGGTGCGAAAGTTGGTGCCGTTGGGATTCGATGTCCGAACGCAAGAACAGAAAAGAGAAGAGAGCCGACAAAAGGAGGTATCTCGAAGATGGGCGCTTGAGCAGCTGGCATTTAGGTACAACCGTGACGAAATCTATCGGGAGATCTGGTCAGAACCGATCCAGCGAGTCGCGAAGAGATATGGTCTGTCCGATGTTGGACTAGCAAAGGTCTGCAGAAAACTCAACATTCCACGACCAGGTCGCGGCTATTGGGCCAAGAAGGCGGCAGGCGGAACTTTGCCAAGGCAACCTCCCCTTCCTAAATTGTTGCCTTGAATTGACTGGTGTGAGTGGCCCTAGAAACTGTCCCTAAGAGAGTTCAGGTTTTCGGCAAACGCCGCGTGCCAAAAGGCTTGCGTTTCGCTTTGATTTTTGTCAGAAATAATAGGCAGTTTTTATGACAGAATTCGGAGTGACAATAGCGTGCAAACTATTGATAGCAAGCTAAAAAGCCGCATTTATGGTCATGGTAGGGGTGCCGTCTTTACCCCGAATGACTTTTTAGACCTTGGCAGTCGGGGCCGTGGATAAAGCGTTGTCACGCTTGACGACGCGAGGGGTGGCGGCGATGGCGCAGCGTGCAGAAGCTGCTTCAGCTTTGGCAGATGATGAGTTGCGGCAACGCGTGGCGGACTGGAAGAGCCGCTTCTTTGCGGCAAATTGGGCGCGTTATGATTTGGCTTCCTCGGCAACAGCATCCACGCTCGTGGACAGTGGGACTGAAGGGAAGAGTGCTGACGAACAGGTGCAGGTCGATGTCCTAGCACCAGTCGTAGTATCTGGTAGCGCGATTGGCCCAAACGAGCAGCCAATTGAGGATCTGAGCAATTTATCTTTAGCGGTACTTCCACCACCCGTATTCGAGAGCTCATCTCTGGACACCACTCCCGAACAAGAGGCGGCCAAAGTGGACCATGGAATTCAGAAGGTAGTCGAAGAGGAAACCGAACCGGCGGAACGTGCCGAGACCGCTGATATCTCGGTGGCAAAGTCGGAGGAGGCGGAGGCTGCCGAACAGCAGTTAGTTTACTCTTTCAAAACTGAACAAACTTCCACGGAAATTGCTAACGCAATCTTGCAACAGCGAGTCGAATCGCGGGACGCTGCATTACGCGATCTCACTTGGCGTCTGGTCTTCGAGGGTCGCTTGGGTCTCGCGTTCCAGCTTGTCAGAGAGTCTGTCGCCATTTGTTTTTAAGGCCAGTATGTTGTTGATGGACCAGGATCAATCGGAGGAGGCGTTCAATCTTAGTGAAATGGCCCGTGCCCGAACGTTTCTTGATCGTCTTGGCAATGTGCGGACGGACCTGCTGAAAACAGCCAGCCCGCAACTTATCAACGACAGCCGGGAATTGGAGACGAAGCTAAATTCACTGGAGCAGCGCTGGGAACGTTTGGATAGCGAAAATGATGGCACACTAAACGCTAAATATGCTGTCGCACAGCGTCAATACGAAGACTTACTCATGCGAATGAAAGTCGCCAACGCGAGTATCGCATCGAGCAGTGTCAAGACTCTTAAGCTCCCAGAGATTCAGAAACTGTTAGACACAGATACTACGTTGCTTTCCTACTTTGTTCTTCCCGAAGAAACTTTCGCGTTCGTTATCACGCAGCACTCTTTCCAGGCGATCAAAATTCCTATTAATGAGGCCTACCTGAATCGCAAAATCACCTGGCTTCGTCGGTTCGCTAGTACGCGTGAGCTTCCTTCTGAAGATCTGCGGCTACTCTACTGCTGGCTAATTTGTCCGGTGAAATCTTACTTGAAAACCCGCACCGTCTGCATAGTGCCGCACAGAGAGCTGGACTACCTTCCGTTCGCCGCGTTAAGCGATGGCCGCACCTATCTGAACGATCAGCACACTTTATTCTATCTTCCCAGCGCCAGCGCTTTGACGTTCGTGCATAACAGGAAAAAACCTGCCGCAGGGCCCGCGCTCGTGCTGGCGCAGAGCCGGGCCGTACGATTACAAGTTCTGGATTCTGTCGATGAGGAGGCCGATGTGGTGGCTGGTCTCTACCATACCAGCGCACTGAAAGGGGCGAAGGCCGTAAAGTCGACTTTTCTGGAGCGGGCTCCTCGCAGCAGCCTCATCCATATTGCTGCCCACGCCAATCTTGTCGCAACCAGCCCATTCTTTTTTCGGATCATGTTGGCAAAAGACCAGGATGGCACGGCCGCATTGCAACTGCGTGACATTTACAATCTGGACTTAAGCAACGCGAGCCTGGTGGTGCTCAGTGCGTGTCAGACGAACCTTGGCGGAGAGCACCGATTGGGCGATGATTTCGAAGCGCTGAACCGGGCCTTCCTCACCGCTGGCGCCAGGACAGTGATTGCCAGCATGTGGGCCGTGAACGACGAAGCAACTCGAGATCTGATGAAGTTGTTTTACACTAACCTCAAGCGCGGGATGAGTAGGGCCGAGGCGTTGCGCATCGCCCAAAGCGAGACGCGCCTCAAGCACTCACATCCCTACTATTGGGCAGGCTTCGTTCTCACTGGTGATCCCGGTAAAATCGACTAAAGCTCGGCTGTCGCCTGGTTGATCCAAGAAAGACGAGCTGTTTTTCGCATCTTGATTGGTCCGGCGATCTTGGTTTTCATTAGGGTGCC
>Ga0179594_10000077_pt1 | contig 38462 bp, 31 predicted proteins | sample CZOMad1_1_08_16f_FD_148625 | JGI IMG/M metagenome (GOLD analysis project Ga0179594, IMG submission 148625) | Vadose zone soil fungal communities from Angelo Coast Range Reserve, California, USA - CZOMad1_1_08_16fungal (Illumina Assembly) | ecosystem: Environmental > Terrestrial > Soil > Vadose...
GAAGATACCGCGGTGTTAATTGACGGTCTTCGCTTCCGTGATGCCGCCGCCACGCAAGGTGATGCCTCTGGTCTGCTGGAAGATCTGATCGTCACCGATATTGACCGGATTGAAGTGCTGCGCGGGTCGGGCTCGTCGCTTTATGGCTCGAATGCGATTGGCGGCGTCATTAATTTGATCACCGATCAAGGCGGTGGTCCGATCCATGGCAGCGCACTCGCTGAAGGCGGCGGACTGGGATTCTTTCGCGGTCGAGGCCAGGTGGCCGGCGGCTCGCATAACAACAGGATTGTTTACAGCGCCGGCTTTTCACACCTAAACGTTTCCCGTGGCGTTGACGGTCAGGATGAAGCGCGAAACACGAGCGGACAGGGTCGGGTTTTGTTTCGCCTGTCGCCCACGGCCACACTCTCAGGGCGGATCTACGCAGCCAATTCGCGTCTGCAATTGAATAACAGTCCTGATGCGATAGGCGTCGTGCCGGCGACCGGCATCATCGACGCGATTCCGCTCTCTCTTACTGAACAACGCCGTTTTGAAGCAGGCGTGCCGATCTCTTCATTGAACATTGGTGCGGCCACTTTCATTCCCGCGGCCAATGATCCGGACAATCTGAGGAAAGCAAACTTCCTTTCCGGAGCGATAGTATTTACCCAGCGGCCGACTGAAGCATTCGGCTATACGCTCAGCTATCAGGGCCTGGCAACCAATCGCAGCAGCATCAATGGGCCGCTGGGTGTGGACTTCCAACCCTTTGGCGGTACGTCGCGATCAGATTTCGATGGGCGCATTCACACCTTCGGCGCGCGCTTTGACGTTCGGGCAGGCCGGGCAAATTTCATCACTGGTGGTTACGAGTTTGAAAGCGAGAACTTTAAGAATCCTGGTTTTCAACCCAACCCCGCCGACAACTCCAACGTTGATGTCACCGAGCGGAGTCACACGTTTTTTGTCCAGGATCAGTTGCGGTTCATGAATGACCGGCTGCAAATCTCGGGAGCGTTTCGCGCTCAGTTCTTTCGCCTGGACCAGCCGGTGTTCACCCCCGCAGCTTCGTCTCCATACCGCGGCCTTACTTTTCAAGCACCGCCGGCGGCCTACACCGGAGATGGTTCGGTGGCCTATCTGTTTCGCTCGTCGGGTACAAAAATACGCGGGCACGTCGGCAACGGTTACCGGGCGCCGTCGCTTTTTGAGCGCTTTGGCAGTTCCTTTGACAGCTTCTTCGGTTATTCGGTCTACGGCGATCCGCGTCTGAAACCCGACCGTTCGATTGCCTTCGACGCTGGGATTGACCAGACTCTCTTCAAGAATCGCCTGCGGGCCTCGGCGACGTACTTCTACACCGAGCTGCAGAAAATAATCATCTTCGACTTTTCCGGACTGATCAATTTTGCCACAGATCCGTTTGGTCGCTTCGGCGGTTATCTCAATACCAATGGTGGGATCGCTCGCGGTGTGGAACTGAGTCTGACGGCAACACCGACCCGCACGCTGAATCTTTCAGCCGCGTATACCTACACAAAGGCGCAGCAGCGTACGAAACAAGTGCCTGGCACGCTGCGGACTCTCGTGATCCCGGATCATCAGTTTTCATTGGTCGCTACGCAGCGTTTCGGCCGGCGCTTCCTAGTCAACTTTGACTTCTCTGCATCGAGTGATTATCTCGCGCCGATCTTTAACCCGGTGACGTTTGCCAGTCGAGGATATCGTTTTCGCGGCTTGGCCAAAGCCGACGTAGGCGCCAGCTATACTCTGCCGTTGGGCAGCGAAACTCGGTCCGTGCGCTTTTTCGGTTACGTCGACAATCTGTTCGACCGCGAGTATTTCGAGAGTGGCTTTCGCACTCCGGGCCGCACCGCTCGCGCCGGCGCAATGTTTGTGTTTTGAGGGTACCCGCTTATTTTCTCGGCGCGTCCTCAGCGTTCTCGGCGTCTCGCCGGTGAGTGTCTTCCGCACTTTTCTCCACCGCAGAGACGCTGAGAACGCAGAGGACCCGCATAGAGTTAGATTTCAGAATAGGATAACAACCTTAGCGATGGTTGAAGACAAGACAGGCGAAGTCGTCCAACTCGTTGAGAACGAAGACTACTACCTGGATCACGGGTTGATGGTTTTGACGGCCCGTTATCTCCTGCGTCGCGGCTACTGTTGCGACCAGGGCTGCCGTCACTGTCCCTTCGACGAATTACCCAAAGATTTACCAAATAGGAGCACCGATGCACTCAGTAATGAAACGACCGAGTAAAGCAGCGCTGTCGCTCGCCCTCGTCGTCTTACTTTGTCTATTTGCAGACTGTCGCCTGGGGCAACAGCCGGCAAGAACAGAGGCGCGTCCGCAGCGGATCGTCTCGCTGAGTCCGAGTGTGACGGAGATTCTGTATGGCATCGGCGCCTGGCCACAAGTAATTGCCGTTTCGCAATTCTGCTCCTATCCCGATGACGCAAAGAACAAACCCCGTGTTAATGGTTGGGACAAAACCAACTTGGAACAAGTGCTGGCCCTGAAGCCGGACTTCGTTATCGGGGTTGATGCACAAGAGCCATTTCTGCGAGATAAGCTGACCGGATTGGGAGTGCGCTCGCTGTTCGTGAAGGACCAAACTCTGGCTGAGATTATGACGTCAATGAAGGAGATCGGGCGCGGGACCGGCCATGAACAGGAAGCAGCGGATCTATCCGCCAAAACCCAGGCCGAGATCGATGCCGTCCGCAAGGCCGTTGCCGATCGCCCGCACCCTCGGGTGCTCTGCGTAGTCGACCGGGTTCCAGGAACGATCCGCGATCTTTACACGGCGACGCGTGGAAGTTATCTCGATGAGCTGATCGGCATCGCCGGTGGCGAATCGATAGCCCCGGAAGCTGAACACGGCTACGGCAAGATCAACAAGGAGGCGGTGCTAACCTTGAATCCTGAAGTGATCATCGACATGGTCCAGGGTTCGAAAGGAAATTTCGGCGAGGACCCAATAGCCGTCTGGAACGAACTTGCGGAAGTTCGCGCGGTGCGCGATAAGAGGATCTACTCGATGAACGATCCATCAGTGATTCATCCCAGCCAGTTCGTTGGTCATACCGCGCAGGTGTTTGCAAAGGCGTTTCATCCGGAGAGTTTTCCTGATGCCAAGTAGAGATACGAAATTGAAACGCAAAGGACGCAAAGTAGAACCGCAAAGGACCGCAGAGTACAACCCTTTGCGTTCATTGCGACGAACCTTTGCGTTAAAGTTACTTATTCAGAATCTGGGGTGTGAGTTTTGACAGCACGATCCACGAAAATTACACGAAGCAGCACGAAGTCACACGAAAAGAGTGCGATTCTCTTAGTGTTATTTCGTGTTCGTTCGTGTGATTTCGTGGTTCGCGCAGGATTCTTTGATCGATACACCTTATTTTTTGAGTGAGCCAATACATCAATTATGTTGAGTACCCAACCTGATGCAGCGAATCCGACTCTACCAGTTGCGCCGGGCAGTGCTGGCGGTTCGCTTATCCAGGCGCGCCAGTTGAGCTTTTCATACTCATCATTGCATGCGGTGATTGATGTTTCGTTGTCGCTTCCGCGCGGCGCCATGGGAGCGCTGATCGGCGCCAATGGGTCAGGTAAGTCAACCCTGATTCGGTTACTCGCCGGACTACTCGAACCGGGCAGCGGCGAGGTTGTTTTCGCAGGCGCTCCACTCTCGGCCTTCCACCCTCGTGAACGGGCGAAACGCATCGCCTATGTCCCGCAATCGACTTCCAACGTTTTCCCTTTTACAGCGCTTGAAGTGGTCTTAACAGGTCGCAGTCCGTATAGCGGCAGGTTTCGTTTTGAGAGTTCAAATGACGAACAAATCGCGTTGGGAGCACTCGAGGCGCTTGACGCCGCGCATCTCGCCAACCGCCAGATTACCGAGTTGTCAGGTGGCGAGCGGCAACTGGTCACCGTCGCTCGTGCCCTGGCGCAGCAGCCGGAAGTAATGTTCCTCGATGAACCAGCGAGCGCGTTGGATCTGAAGCATCGAACCCAACTGACCAGAGCGTTGCGCAGATTAAGAAATGAGCGCGGGATCACCATCCTGATGATCACGCATGACCTGATGCTGCTCGATTCCGTTGCTGATTTGATCTTCGCGATGAAATGCGGGCGCCTGGTCAAGAGTGGCGAGCCCGAGGTAGTACTCACTGAGAATGTGCTCGGTGAAGTCTATGACGCGCCCGTCCGAACCATGCGTAGTGATGGGCGCACCTTTGTCTGGTCGGAATTGTGATGCCTTCAAGCCTACAATCTGATCGCGCCCAGTTGAACGCAAACGGAGTGGTCTCGCACACTGCGATCGTCGACTCGCGGTCAGGCAGCCGGGCCCGTGTGGGTCTGCGTTTGCGCGTAGCACTGCCCCTCTTGATCATCGGCCTAATCATCGCCTTCGTCGTTGGTCTCTATGTGGGCTACCAACCGCTTAGTCTTGCCGCGCTCAAGACTGATCCGATTGCGCGCGCCGTCTTCCTTCGGCTGCGTCTGCCGCGAGTCATTATGGCGGGTCTTGTCGGGGCCTCGCTGGCAATGGTCGGAGCCGCGTTGCAGGCGCTCTTTCGCAATCCGCTTGCCGATCCGTTCACGCTCGGCGTGTCTGGCGGGGCATCTTTAGGAGCCAGCGTGGCGATCGCTTTCGGCCTCGGGCTGAATCTGGTGGGTGTGCCTTTTATTTTTGTCGCGGCGTTTGCCGGCGCGTCTGTGTCTGTGTTGTTGGTCTATCGACTGGCGCGGTCGGGAGGCGGAGTGATGCTCCCGGGGGCATTGTTGCTGGCCGGTGTCGTTTTGAATCTGAGCGCGTCCGCTGGTGTCCTCGTAATTCAGTATTTAGCTTCGTACGGACGCGCTTTGCAGATTCTGCGCTGGTTGATCGGCAGCCTTGACGTCGTTGGTTTTGATCTGATTTGGAAGATGCTCGTCTTCCTCATACCGGGCTGGCTGGTGCTGATCGCGCATGCACGAGATCTTCACTTGCTGGCGACGGGTGAAGCAGAGTCTGCAGCGAGTCTTGGCGTTGACGTCAGGCGCACGGAGCGAATGGTTTTCCTGGCCAGTTCCTTGATCGTGGCGGTAACTGTTTCGGTCGGCGGGGCGATCGGTTTTGTGGGCTTGATTGTGCCGCACGCGGCGCGACTTGTTTTTGGCCAGGATGTGCGGGTGTTGTTACCGGCTTCGTTTCTGTTAGGCGCAGCCTTTTTGATCCTCGCCGACACGCTGGCGCGGGTGGCGATCTCGCCCGGCGAACTTCCGGTCGGAGCGATCACGGCCCTGCTGGGCGGTCCGGTGTTTCTGCTGTTGTTGAAGAGACAGCAACGCTATTCGGCAATGTAGGGTTCGTGAACGTGAGGAGCGCCAACGCAAGCATGAATGACAGCGAACATCGCTTCAGCGAGGAAGAACGTCGCGGACTCTATCGCGCGATCTACGAACGGCGAGATGTGCGCTCGTCCTTCAAGCCCGCTGAGATTCCTGACGATGTGCTCGCTCGCCTCCTCGACGCAGCGCACCACGCCCCTTCGGTCGGGCTCATGCAGCCATGGGGTTTCATCGTCATCAGCGACTTACAGGTCCGCCAAACCGTTTACGAGATCTTCGATCGTGCTAGTCGCGCGGCAGCTCAGATCTATACGGATGATCGTCGCGTCATGTACGAAACGCTGAAGCTGGCAGGGATACTTGAAGCGCCCGTCAATCTTTGCGTCACCTGCGATGAAACGACCATGCGCGGACATGGACTCGGACGACAGACAATGCGTGAGACTGCTGTTTACTCGACCGTTTGCGCCGTCCAGAACATCTGGCTGGCTGCGAGAGCGGAAGGAATTGGCGTCGGCTGGGTCAGTATCCTTGATGTTGACGAACTGCGCGCGGCGCTCGGCATCCCCGAAGTCGTCGTGCCCGTCGCTTATCTCTGTCTGGGTTACGTCACAGAGTTCGGCGTCCAACCGGAGTTGGAACTGAAGGGTTGGGAGCAACGCACACCACTCGCCGGCTTGATTCACTTCGAGCGCTACGGCGCGACTGATGAAGCCCGCGCCGGAGAGTTGTTAAGATCGATCAGCACTGATCAAGAAGCGAAGGACAAGTCATGACGGCAAGGGCGTTGATGGTGTTGGGCACCGCGTCGGACGCGGGCAAATCGCTAACAGTCGCAGCGTTGTGCCGCATCCTGCGGCAGGACGGCTTCGACGTCGCGCCTTTCAAGGCCCAAAACATGGCTCTCAATTCCTTCGCCACCCGCGAGGGTCACGAGATCGGACGCGCGCAGGCAATGCAGGCAGAGGCTGCGCGAGTTGAACCGCACGTTGATATGAATCCGATCTTACTCAAACCGACTTCCGATGTCGGTTCCCAGGTCGTGATTAACGGCAAGGTGTTAGGGAACTTTAGCGGAGTCGACTACTACCGTCTCAAACCGCAACTGCTGGAAGCGGTCGGCTCGGCCTACCGGCGTCTGGCGGCGCGGCATGAAGTTGTCGTGCTGGAGGGTGCGGGCTCGCCGGTCGAGATGAATCTTAAGGACCGCGATGTTGTGAACATGACGATGGCAGAGATCGCCGACGCGGCCTGCCTGCTGGTTACCGACATCGATCGCGGCGGCGTGTTCGCTTCGCTGGTTGGCACTTACGCGCTGCTTGAGTCGCAAGAGCGCAGCCGCTTCTGTGGCTTCCTCATCAACAAGTTTCGTGGCGACGTGAGTCTTTTCACCGACGGGATTGCTTACCTGGAACAGCGGCTGTCGCAGCCCTGTCTCGGCGTCATCCCTTATCTACGCGATCACGGCATAGACGATGAAGATAGCGTCTCGCTCGACCGACGCGCAGTGCGGCCTCCGTTCGAGCGCAAAGACTGTTTGTGCGTGTGTGTGGTCGGGCTTCCATACCTTTCCAATTTCACTGATTTTACCGCGCTCGAGAATGTGCCGGGTGTAGTTGTCTATTACACGCGGCGACCTGAAGAAGCGCGCGCTGCTGATGTGCTGATTCTGCCCGGTAGCAAGAACACGATCCCTGATCTGCTTTGGCTCAGGAAGAACGGCTGGGAATCGGTTATCGAATCTCATGTCGCTCGTGGCAAGCCGCTCGTGGGCATTTGCGGCGGTCTCCAGATGCTCGGGCGGGAGATACGAGACCCGCATCACACGGAGAGTGAGATCGAATTTGTGCCGGGCTTGGACCTCCTGGATTTCACGACCGTGCTCGAGCGCGTGAAAGTTACTCGTCAAGCCACGGCGCGGTTGGCCGACCCGCGCTGCCTTGAGGTCGACGCAGGCGTTCATTCTGATCCTCTCTTCAGTGGCTACGAGATTCATCTTGGCGAAACACTTTTCGAAAATGGAACTCAGCCGCTTTTTCATCTGCAACGTTTGGGTGATGAGGAAGGCCGTCAAGACGGTGCGATCAGCGCTGATGGTCGGGTGCTGGGCACTTACTTGCACGGACTGTTTGACTCTGCCGAAGGTCTGCGGTTGCTGCTCAGTCACTGGCGAAAAATATGCGGCAAGCAGGAATCGAACGGGGTTGTTGTTGACCCACTCGTCGAACGCGAAAGACGCTACGACGCGCTGGCGGACCATTATCGGAGCCACCTGAAGATGGACGTTATCTATCGTGCACTCGATGGTCAGACGGTGGTGTCTTGATTTCGCTTTGCGGCTTCGTTTCTTAGCGGTCTTTGCGTGAGCCTTATCGTGCAAATACGAAGCATTTCACGCAAAGGAGCAAAGGGTCGAAGGCGCAGACTGTGTGGCCAAACAAGCCCTTGCTAACGCCCGGGCTTCTGCTTGGAATCACACCCCAAGCAGAAGCCCGACCGTGAGGAAGGGCTATTAGAAAGCAGCAACACATAATTGCACCATTACCCGCCAATGTTCGCGCTGCATTGCGCGATGGATCCATGATTGAACACTTAACATCGTACCCACGCCGCATCATCTGTCTCACTGAAGAGACGACCGAGACGCTCTATCTGCTCGGTGAGCAAGACCGCATTGTCGGTGTTTCGGGCTACACCGTGCGACCGCCAGAAGCGCGTTTGAAACCCAAGGTTTCAGCATTCATCAATGCGAAGTTCGACAAGATTCTCGCGCTGGAACCAGATCTGGTCTTCGCGTTCTCAGATCTGCAAGCCGAAATCGCCGCCGAGCTGATTCGACGCGGCGTGACAGTGATGACTTTCAATCAGCGCAGTGTCGCGGAAATCCTCGAGACGATCCTGACTGTTGGACGGATCGTCGGCGGAGAAGAAAAAGCTCGGGCGCTGGTTGCGTTGTTGCAGACTGAGCTGACTGCCATTCGCGATTCGGCCGCGCGCTTCGCTTATCGTCCGCGTGTCCTGTTCGAAGAATGGTACGACCCGCTGATCTCAGGAATTTGTTGGGTTGAAGAGTTGATCGAAACGGCAGGCGGCGAGTGCATCTTCCCCGAGCTGCGGAAACACCAATCCGCTAAGAACAGGATCGTTAACCCGGCGGACGTGATCGCCAAAGACCCGGAAGTCATTATCGGTTCGTGGTGTGGGCGCGCCGTGAAGAAGGAATGGATTCGCAAACGCGACGGTTGGGACCAGATAAGCGCTATTCGTAACAATCATATTTACGAAGTGAAGTCAGCATACATCCTGCAACCTGGCCCCGCTGCATTAACGGAAGGGCTGCGACAATTGCACGCGATAATTGCGAACGCTGTGAACCGAAAGATTGACCAGGCGCTGCTACCGGCGGAAAAGACTGATACGGCGCTTGGCCTGCCGCGTCCGGCAGAAGCGGGCGAAAAAGTCGCTGTTTCGTAGCGAGCCCTCTCAGCCTTGCGACTTTGCGACTTTGCGGGAAACGCCCTTTTGGCAACGCGCTTTTTGGAATTGTCCGTTTAGATAGGGCACTTGTGCCCCTCGGGACGGCGGACAAGTCCGCTATCTAAACGAAGTCAGGGAATGAAGCGTCGGTCAGGGAAGGAATCGTCTTAGCCGAGACGAGGTTTAGCGATGTGAACGCAGTGTCCCATACGCGAACAACCAATGGCCGGTTGATTCTGCTTCTCGGCGGGGCGCGAAGTGGCAAGAGTGCCTACGCTCTGAGACTGGCGCAGGATCGTGAACGGGCTGCCGGCGACGAGGTCTGTTTCATCGCTACCGCGCAGGGCCTTGATGAAGACATGACCGCACGGATTTCGCGCCATCGCACTGAAAGGCCGGCCCACTGGCGCACGATTGAAGAGCCTTGTCAGATCGATGAGGCACTTGGGCAATCGAGTAGCGCTGGAATTGTGATCGTCGATTGCCTGACGTTGTTCGTTTCCAACTGGCTCATGCGTCACGAAGCAGAGCATGAGTGCGAGCAGTTGGTGCGCCGCATCACTCGCAACTTTCTGGAACTGACGCGCACACGGCAGCAAACGATCATTTGCGTGTCGAATGAGGTAGGACTAGGCGTAGTTCCCAATACGAGCCTCGGGCGAGTGTTCCGAGACTTGCTGGGGCGAGTGAATCAGGAATTTGCCGCGGAGGCCGATGAGGTTTACCTGCTGGTTGCCGGATTGCCATTGCAATTGAAGCCAACAGCATAAAGCGGTCTTCCTTAAGGAGTGCATAACGAGCTCAGAATTCGCAGGGCCATTTCGTGATTCTCATGCAGCGCAGAGCATCCACAGATTACGCAGATCTCACAGATTCAAAAACGCCGTGGGGCTTACTCTCTTTTGTCACAATCTGTGAAATCTGCGTAATCTGCGGACAGTTCCTTTCGTACTGCTCTTTATTTTCCGACAACCGTTTTAGCGGGATCCGGAGCAAAATGAAGATGATTCGCCATATGGACAAGTCAACTCTACTAATCAAACAAGTCTGCGACCGGATTCATCGTGTCGATCAATCATGGCTGAGTGCGGCAGAGGAAAGACAACTGACACTCACAAAACCGCCGGGTAGTCTGGGACGTCTGGAAGAGATCGCAAACCGCCTGGCCGCGATTCAACGGACCGTCACACCCGCCGTCACAAAGAAACGAATCTATGTGGTCGCTGGAGATCACGGCGTAACGATCGAGGGCATTAGCGCCTATCCGCGCGAAGTCACGCCGCAGATGGTTGACAACTTTTTGCGAGGCGGGGCCGCCATCAATGTGTTGGGACGTGCGGGAGGAATCGAAGTAAGGGTTGTTGATGCCGGCGTCGATGCAGATTTCAGCGACCGCGCGGAGTTGATTCATGCAAAGGTAATGCGTGGCACCGCCAACTTCGCCGTTGGCCCGGCGATGACACGCAACGAAGCCGAAGCGTGTGTCGCGACGGGTATCGAATTGGCCCAGACCGCCGCCGATGATGGAATAAACCTCCTTGGCATTGGTGAGATGGGAATTGGAAATACCACTGCGGCAAGCGCCATCACCTCGGTTCTGCTCAGCCGTGATCCGGAATCCGTAACGGGCAGGGGGACCGGCGTAGACGACGCGGGCCTGGCCCACAAGGTCGTAGTGATTCGTCGAGCAGTCGACATCAATAAGCCTGATGCAAGCGATGCCATCGACATTCTTGCGAAGGTGGGCGGCGCGGAAATCGGCGTGATGGCCGGAATGGTCCTCGGTGCGGCCGCGAATCATTTGCCGGTAGTGGCTGATGGTTTCATCAGCACGACAGCGGCGGCACTCGCCCTCACTCTACAGCCAAACGCTCGCGATTATTTATTCAATGGACATCGATCGGCAGAGCGTGGGCATACCGCTTTAATTGAATTCATCGGCGAACAACCAATCCTCGATCTTTCCATGAGGCTTGGCGAAGGCACCGGAGCAGCCCTGGCAATGCAGGTCATCGAGGCGGCGGCAAAGCTGCTTTCTGAGATGGCAACTTTTGCGGATGCGGGCGTGAGCAATAAGGAGTGAAAAACCCGGCCTTCAAATGATTCGACGTTTCTTCATTGCCGTTCAGTTCCTGACCCGATTACCCGTCCCGCGATCTCTCAACATCTCTGAGACAGACATCGGTAAGGCCGCCGCTTTCTTTCCTCTGGTGGGCGTGATCGTAGGCGGCGGTGCGGCGCTGGTGTTTTTGGCGCTGCAAAGAATTCTGCCGCTACCGGCGTCGGTGCTGTGCGCGATCATCTTCGCAGCGGTCATCACCAACGGTTTCCATGAGGACGGATTGGCGGATTCGTTTGATGGCTTTGGCGGGGGTTGGACCAAAGATCGCGTTCTGGAAATCATGCGCGACAGCCGCATCGGGACGTATGGCACGCTGGCATTGATCTTTCTCGTTTTCGGCAAGGTCACCTTTCTGTCGTCTCTGCCGCCCGGACAGATCTGGCGCTGGCTGATAGTCGCGCACACAGCCTCGCGTTGGACGACTCTGCCGTTGTGCGCCTGGTTGCCTTATGCGCGCGCTGAGGGCCAGGGCAAACTCGTAGCAAAACAAGTTGGCGTTCTGGAAATCATGATCGGCACGTTCACGTTGTTACTGGTCCTGATCCTGCTTCCCTGGCAAGCAGCGCTTGCGGCATTGCTCGTCGCGGGTGTGGTTACTCTTGTGAGCGGCCTCTATTATCGTGCTCGCCTCCAGGGCATCACCGGCGATTGCCTGGGAGCAACGAATCAACTCACCGAGGTTGTGCTGTATCTGGCGGCTGTCATTCTGCTGCGCTTCAACTTTCACCAATGAATCACGGCGCCAATCAAGTACGTCTGTGATAACCTTCTGATTTAGAAACTTGCGGCGAACGCAAATCAGCAAGAGAACAATCTCGTAGTTCGATTCCAAAGAGGCGGAGGGCAGATGAAGCGAAGAACTTTCCTTGGCGTTGCGGGCGCCGCATTGACTGGAGCAGCGGCAGCGACACTGCTCTCTGAAACGACAGTCAACGCGGTCATGGCTAACCCGCCCAGGCAGTCAACCGCGGTCGAAAATGCAATCCTGGACCTGGAAAGAAAGTGGATGAACGCGATGGTCCAGCGTGACCAGGCCACGTTGCAGAGCCTGATGGCGGATGACTTCAAGCGGATTGAGAAGCCCTGGCCCAACATTCCCACCTTCAAGCCGCAGTGGATTGGCAACGCTATACGCTGGAATCGGATCGAGCTATTCCGATACCTCAGTATTAATGTTCAGGTCACCGGCAAGACTGCCGTGGTTGCCAGCCGTTATCGATTGCGTGGGGCGCTGGGGGAAGTTCCGATCAACGAGACTGTAACCGCTGAAGACACCTGGGAAGAAAGAAATGGGCAATGGCAGATCATCTTGCAGTTTATTAGTGAGGCGGAAAAATTCGGCGCGACAGGCAAACGAGTGGCACGACGCAAGGCGATCAAAGTTGACCCGTCAATCTATCTGGCATACGTTGGCAGATACAAATTTGGCACCAGCCGGATCCTGACGATTAGCCACGAAGAAGGGCGACTGATACATCAAGGGAGTGGTGGTCAGCGCGTCGAACTATTTCCGGAAACCACGGCCCGATTCTTCCGCAAAGACGCCCCCGTTCTAACTACTTTCGTAAGCGACAAGGACGGACAAGTAACCCACATCGTTCACAAACATACGAACGGTCGCGAGTCAATTGGGAGACGAATGGCCTAGCTAGCAGGCCTGGTTAAAAAAGACCTTCGCATATCGGCGCAGTGAATTTGGAGTGCGGCGGCAGCGACGCCGCTTTGCATTGACGCTATTTCCCAATACTTTCTGACGCGCGAGTCAATATCCAAAGTGGCGTCGCTGCCGCCGCGCTCCAAAGAGTTGAGTTCTTCAGCAGCCTGCCTGGCAATAGTTTTTTCAATTCGTCCGTCGTGATCGAGTTCTCCAGGAATCTCTCTGCACCGAACAAATGTCCGACTTTGATTTGGTAGCCGCCGAGTTCGAGCGCCATCGCGCGCTGCCGCACCTCGTCACGGAACAGATCAGAGACGCTGTCCTTTCAATCCTTAATCCGGCCACAGCAAACGTGCTCGATTTGGGCGCCGGCACCGGACGCCTCGGAAGAACCTTCTGCAACGCTCAAGTTCGGTATCTTGGCGTTGATGTCTCGTATGCAATGCTGGAGCGCTTCAGGCAGAGCGCCAGGAGCACGAATAGTCTGCTCCCGTTGCTGGTACAAGCGGACGGCAGCTCCTTGCCGTTTAGCGACGACACGTTTACAGCGGTGCTGCTGGTGCATGTGTTAAGCGTGTCGCAGCATTGGCAGGAACTGTTGGCCGAAGCTTGTCGAGTGTTAGACTCGGACGGATTTTTGATCCAGCGATGCCGGATCTTATCTGGTGGCGGAAGTCTTTGGTGCGAGGAGCATGATCTTCATCAAAGACGTTGACGGGCTATTTACCGCTGACCCAAAGACGGACAGCGGAGCTGAGTTCATCCCAAAGATCTCCGTTGCCGATCTGCTGTCTCTGAATCTTCGAACGTTGCCGTTTGATCCAATCGTGCTTGACCTAATGCAGCGGGCGCGTTTGGCAAAGCGGATCCAGATCATTAATGGGCTGGAAGCGGGGAATCTCACTCGCGCCTTGAATGGCGAAGACACCGGCACGATCATTCACTGTTAAGTCCCTACTCGAATCAGAGATAGAATTGACCGGGCCTATCGAGTTCGTACGGTAGTGGCTCAGTTTGGCTCTTCTCTGCGTGAACTCTGCGTGCCCGGCGTCGCGGTGAGAAAATGCGGAAACCGCTCACCGCCGAGGCGCCGAGAATGCTGAGGACGCGCGGAAAATTCAGCCACTACCACTTCGGACCGCCGAATCGTATTGAACCGTATACGTTCACGATGATATCGTTGACTAAAGTAAGCAGAAAGGCTATTAGAAACATGAGCGAGTTACTAAAACCCATCGACGCGGCACAGTTAGCCGGGGTTAGCTACCCGACGCTGAAGCAGTGGATCTACAAAGGCAAGATTCGTTCGACGAAGACTGCCGGCGGTCATCACCGAATCGCCCGCAGTGAGATCGAGCGCGTCACCGGAACCATCGGAGCCAGGACGAGTAGGAAGGGTAAGCCGGTCGGTCTCGACTCGATCAGCGGACGCAACAAGCTGCCGGGAAAGATTACAGAGATCCGCTACGAGGGATTATTGGTCCAGGTAACGATCGATGTGGCCGGCCACGAGATCACTTCGATCATAACCAGTGATAGCGCGCGTGCTTTGGGTTTAGCGGAAGGCGTTTCTGTTTACGCTCTGGTCAAGGCTACGGAAGTCATGGTGATTCGGGGTTAGTATCGATCTCGCTGAATCCCTGGCTCCGAGCGGCCACCAATTTCAGGGAGGGGATTCACGCAAATGCGGTTAAGGAGTCATCTATCGATTGGATTGTTTGTTGTCTTGTCCTACATAGTTGCGGTCGCAACGGCTCAAGCACAAGCGGGAAAAGCAGAACTTACCGGCTCGGTACGCGACCAGAACGACGCCGCGATTGCACAAGCCCGAGTCGCTGTGACTGAGACCGCCACCAGCCAGACCTACTCTGCAACGGTCAACGGCAACGGTGACTACACGATCACCAACCTCAAACCGGGCAGTTACAGTCTCGCTATCGAGGCGGATGGCTTTAAGCGTTTCGTGCGTGAAGGTATTCGACTCGCAACTGGTGAGCGCGTGCGCGTGGACGTTGAACTTCAACCGGGCGCGGTAGCTGAAAGCGTGACCGTCACGCAGGATGCTTCCTTGCTCAGAACTGAGTCGGGCAGTCTCGGCCAGGTAATCCGTAATCGCAAAATCGTCGACATTCCTCTCAATGGCAGGAATTTCCTTTCGCTGGTCACTCTGTCATCCGGTGTCGCGCAACCACCGCCCACCACGGCTGGCCCATCATTTCCTCGCATCAACGGTGGTCGGCCGCGCACCAATGAATATCTGTTCGACGGCATTTCGGTGCTACAGCCAGAGCCAGGTCAGGTAGCATTCTTTCCGATTGTCGAAGCGATCCAGGAATTCAAAGTTGAAGTTAACAGCCCGTCGGCCGAGTTCGGTCGCTTCAACGGCGGAGTAGTTAACCTGACTACAAAGTCCGGCGCCAACGACTTTCATGGTTCGGCCTTTGAGTTCTTCAGAAATGAGCATTTGAACGCGCGCAACCTGTTCGCTCCCGCTACGGCGGCGAATCCGAACAAGCCCGTCTTTAGACGCAATCAATTCGGCTTTGTAGTTGGTGGGCCAATCATTAAAGACAAGACGTTCTTCTTTGGCGACTATCAGGGCACGCGTCAGTTGCTCGCGCGTGTTCGTATCTCAACCGTGCCGACACTCGCCCAACGGTCGGGGAACTTCTCATCCAGTCTCGGGGCCCTACTGTACTCGCAAGCCAACGGTTCGATTAGCACGACGGTGACCGCTAATCCAGTCAACGTCATCGACACAAACGGCAACACCATTCAGGCGCGCGTAGGCCAAATCTTTCGCCCTTCCGATCATCGTGCGTATGCAGGGAATCTCATTCCCACAAACACGTTCGATCCGGTAGCCGCAGCGCTACTGCAGCGCTATCCGCGGCCAACCGCGAGCGGAGCGGCTAACAATTTCACCCGCATCGGTAACGAGCCCGACAATCAGGATCAGTTTGACTTTCGACTTGATCACCGTTTCTCGGCCAGCGATCAGATCTTCGGTCGGTTCTCGTACGCCAAAGATGTCACCAGCCCGGTAACGCCTCTGCCTGACGGCAGCGGCAATATCACCAGCGGAATCACGGGACCAACCGATACCAGGGCCGTCTCAATCGCGAGTAACTATGTCCACGTTTTCAATCCGCGGCTCTTGAACGAATTGCGGATTGGTTATACAAGACGAAAGAACGAGCGGCAGGCGACGCAACTCGATGCCGCACCGTCTCAGAGTTTGGGTATTCCCGGCATACCAACAAACGGAGCTTTTCAAAACACGCTGCCGACGTTTGCGATTGGCGGCTTCCAACAACTCGGACTATCGGCTAATACCGCATCGGACTTCTGCACCGATGTGACTGAAATCTTCGATGCCTTTTCCAATCAGCGTGGGCGACACTCTCTTAAGTTTGGGTTGGATTGGCGCTGGGAGCGTCTTGATGTGATTCAGCCGCCGTCGCCGACGGGAAACTTCAATTTCAGTACGCTGTTCACTAACTCACAGGCGCTGCCAACGATTGGCACCGCGCTTTCAAGTTTTAGCGGCAACGCGCTGGCGAGTTTCCTGCTTGGGCAGGTGCAGACCTTCTCGATCGACATTCAGCAAAATGTTTCTCGTCCGCGGGCGCACATCCAGGAGTACTTTGTGCAAGATGATTTTAAGGCTTCCTCGCGACTGACGATTAACGCTGGTGTGCGTTACACGCTCAATTTTCCCTCTACCGAAGCGAACAATCAGGGTGCGGTCTTCAATCTGCAAACGCAGAAACTGGATTACCTGGGCCAGAACGGCTTTGGCGAATCCGCGCGACGGTTGCACAAGTTGGATTTTGGACCACGACTGGGCATTGCTTATCGTCTGAATGACAAGACAGTGGTGCGCACCGGCTATGGCCTGACCTGGATCGAGATGGCAGGCATCACGACGCCCTTTACTACTCCGCAGTTCCCGTTCATTCAAACTGTCTCACAGCGGACGCTCGACAACATTACTCCCGCGTTTGTGTTGTCGACCGGACCGAGTGTGGCACCGATTCCGCTGACGCCGGATGCAGGGTTGGGCCAGGGGGTATTCTCCGCCGATGCGAATCTGGGTAGCGGCTACGTACAGCAGTGGAACGTCGCGGTGCAACGCGAATTAACCAGGAACATGGTGGTCGAGGTTGCCTATGCGGGATCGAAGATCACCCACGTCGGCATTCCTGATACCAGCATTAACCAACTTACTGCCGGCCAGCTCGGTATGGGTGCGGCACTGCTGGTGCGCGTTCCCAATCCGTTCTTCGGTCAGATTCCACGTTCATCGAGCCTCGGTGATCCGACAATCACGGTGGCCCAACTACTGAAACCGTTTCCGCGCTTCACCGCTGTAAGTCTCTATCGCAATAACGTGGGAAACACGAACTACAACGCGCTGCAGGCAAAGCTCGAACAACGGTTCTCGCAGAGTCTGTCGTTTCTCGTCAGCTACACGCGTTCTAAGCTAATTGACGAAGCGTCGTCGGTGTTCGACGCGTCAATATTGACCGGGCCGATTGCCAACTTCCCCGTAGCCGATAGTTTCAATCGTAAACTTGAACGCGACCTTTCGAATGGAGACATTCCGAATGTCTTTGTCGCGAGCTTTACTTATGATCTGCCGTTCGGAAAGGGAAGGCGATTCAATCCGCATGGAGTAGCTGGAGCTCTCCTGAATAATTTTGAACTGGCCGGTGTGGTTATCCTGCAATCAGGAATACCGATCGCGGTGACGCAGGCCACAAACTTCAACGCCTTCGCTGGGTTCGGAACGCAACGGCCAAATCTGATCGCCAACCCGAATTTACCAGCATCGCAACAAACGACTGCGCAGTTTTTTAATACCGCGGCTTTCGCGGCGGCGCCGCAGTTTACAATCGGCACCAGCTCGCGCAACCCGGTGCGCGGCCCGCACTATCGAAACGCTGACATAGCTCTCATCAAGCGTGTCGCCTTCAGGGAAACGAAGAATCTGGAGTTGCGATTAGAGGCCTTTAATTTGACGAACACACCACCCCTGGGAGCGCCGAACGCCGTGCTCGGTCCGGGATTCGGCTCGATCACTTCCGCGGGCGATCCACGAGTGATTCAGCTTGGTGTTAAGCTCAACTTCTAATGAGGCTGGGCCTCAGACCGATCAGAAAAACTTTGCGTGCTTTGCGTCTCTGCGTGAGATCCTTAATGGCGACAAAGAATTTCACGCAGAGTCGCAAAGTCCGCAAAGGAGAACTTGATTCGAAACTTGACTCATTTGCATCAAGTCTTGCGCGACAAGGGATCTAGTGATGGGAGCAATGACGAGAAAACAGAGGATCGATTCAGAAATCTCTGCCCGAACGTGCTCAATTTCTACGACGGCGGCGTTGCTGATCCTGGTATCGTTTACTTTGCTGCTTCCCGGCTGTCGTCCGAAAGGACCATCGACAACAGGACCAACAGGAGCTACCGAACTGATTGTTTCGGCGGCAGTCAGCTTGAAAGGTGCGTTCAATGAAATTGCGGAAATTTATGAAAAGCGCACCGGCACAAAGATTCACTTCAATTACGGCGCATCAGGCGCTTTGCAGAAGCAGATTGAATCAGGCGCGCCGGCGGATGTTTTTGCCAGCGCCGGCGCGAAGCAAATGGACGATCTGGCGAGTAAGGGATTTATTGTCGCAGGTACGCGAACGGACTTTGCACGGAACTCGCTTGTGCTGATTGTTCCTCCCAGGAGCTCGGGTATTGGTTCATTTAGTGATCTGACAAATCCGGGCGTAAAGAAGGTGGCGGTTGGAAATCCGAAGACCGTACCCGCCGGGCAGTATACGGATCAGACACTCAGCCGATTGAATTTGCTGCCTCAGATTCAAGCGAAACTCATCTTTGCTGAAGACGTGCGGCAAGTGCTGGACTATGTGGTGCGAGATGAAGTTGATGCCGGAGTCGTCTATTCATCCGACGCCTTCAGCGCGGGGGATAAGGTCAAGGTAGCGGCTCGCGCTGCCGATGATTCGCACGAGCCGATTCTTTATCCGATCGCTGTCGTCAAGGATAGTAAGCAACAAGCAGCCGCTCGGAAGTTCATCGATCTCGTCCTCAGCTCTGACGGTCAAGCCATCTTAATCAAGCACGGCTTTCTGGCGATCAAATAGATGATCTGGGAACCACTCAAGCTTTCGCTTCTTGTCGTAACTGTGGCGACCGCGATCATCGCGACGCTGGGACTTGCTCTAGGCTTGCTCCTGGCCAAGGGTCGGTTTCCTGGGCAGGAGCTGTTGGCGTCGTTCTTCACTTTGCCGCTCGTCTTACCGCCGACGGTCAGCGGTTACTACCTGATCGTTCTGTTGGGACGGCACGGGATAATTGGCGAACCTGTCTACAACCTGACCGGCTGGACCGTCGCGTTTACCTGGCAAGCGGCAGTCATCGCCGCCATCGTGCTTGCTTTGCCGTTAATGGTGCTCTCAGCGCGTGCGGCAATTGAAAGCGTCAATCCACAATTTGAGATCGCGTCCTACACACTGGGTAAGAGTTGGCTCGCAACGTTCTTTCTGATCACGTTGCCGTTGGCGCGCCGGGGGATTCTGGCCGGAATCGTTCTAAGTTTTACCCGTGCCCTGGGAGAGTTCGGCGCTACCTTCATGCTCGCGGGCAACATCCCCGGCAAGACGCAGACAATGCCGCTCGCGATCTATGAAGCAGTGATCAGCGGTGAAGACAAGCGGGCACAGATTCTGGCATTGATCTTAACCGGAGTGTCGATCGCGGCCGTATATTTCACCACTAAACTCACCAAGGGGACAATCAGATATTAGCGAAACTGTGCTGCAAGTAGCGATCAAGAAACGCCTCGAGTCAGACAAGAGCGGGAGCTTCGCGCTGGACATCACGTTTAGAGCGGAGGAGGGAATCACGATCTTGTTTGGTCAATCGGGTTCCGGGAAGACCACCACCCTCAGAGCAATCGCCGGGATTGTCACTCCGGACAGCGGCAGAATTACTGTCGGCGAAGAGATCTATTTCGACTCGGAGACCGGCGCGAACCTGTCGATCCAAAAGCGACGCGTTGGCTATGTTTTCCAGGACTATGCATTGTTTCCTCACATGACGGCGGAGCAAAACGTCGCCTACGGCATAAAAGACAACAGCGCCGCAGTTGCGTCACGAATGGACAGAGCCAGGGCGCTGTTGACGCTCTTCAAGATCGGGCACGTGAGGCAGCGCTATCCGCAAAATATGTCTGGAGGCGAACAGCAAAGAACTGCATTGGCCCGTGCCCTTGCTTCCGATCCCGCGCTTGTGCTGCTTGACGAACCCCTTTCCGCCGTGGACGCAGAAACGCGCACGCAACTGCTTGATGAAGTCGTCGCGGCCCAGGAGCGCGTCGGTATTCCCTTCATCTACGTTACCCATAACACCGTGGAAGCAGTGCGGCTCGGGTCGCATGTGGTCGTCTTGCATGAAGGTACTGTGAAACAGGTGGGCGGCCCGGCTGAGGTTTTCAATACATTCGCTAACGAGAGGTAGACAAAAATGTTCATGCGAACCTTACAGTCAACACTATTCCTAATCGTTCTTGGATCGGCTGTAGCCTTCGGACAAGCCGGCGCAGCGAAGCCGGCTGGTCCGGTTCTGCTCACCGTTGGTGGAGAAGTGACGACCCCACTCAAACTAACCGCAGCCGACCTGGCGAAGTTGCCACGCCGTTCGCTGCGCGCCAAGACACATGACGGCAAAGAAGCGACGTTTGAGGGTATCGAGCTTGGCGACATTTTGAAGCTGGCCGGTGTGAAGTTTGGCGAGCAACTGCGCGGGAAGGACCTGGCGCTGCTGCTCGTCGTAGGGGCGTCGGATGGTTATCACGCCGTCTTCGCGTTACCCGAACTCGATCACGCTTTCACAGATCGGGTCATCATCCTGGCAGACCGGCGGGATGGCCAGCCTTTGGCGGAAAAAGAGGGACCACTGCGCATCGTGGTTCCTGACGAGAAGCGAGAGGCGCGTTGGGTGCGTCAGGTGGTAACCTTCACGATCCGCCGCGCTGAATAGAGAATCGTGAATCAGCCTGCGGCACTTAACTAGATCCTTGTCGCGCAAGACTTGATGCAAATGAGTCAAGTTTCGAATCAATCTCTCCTTTGCGGACTTTGCGCCTCCGCGTGAAATTCTTTTGTCGCCATTAAGGATCTCACGCAAAGACGCAAAGCACGCAAAGGAATCTTGCCGGTGTGAAGCGTCGCCTCGCTAGTGTTGTGTTTCTAAATCCTCGCAACAATGAGTCGGTCAAGTACGATCCACGAAGTCACACGAACGAACACCAAATAACACTAATCAGACCGGTACCTTTTTCGTGAGGCTTTGTGCTGCTTCGTGTAATTTCGTGGATCGTATTTACTTTTTCGGGCTTACCTAGAATTTCAACCGAAAAGAGAGTTGCAGTCTGCGGGGCGGCTGCGCGGCGATAGCCTGGCCAAAGAATGGTGAGCTGAGATTTCCGATGAGGCTGCTGTAGTTCACCTTATTGAGCACATTGAATGCGTCCAGCGCCAGGGTCGCCTTCCAGTCTCCATCTTTCTTTTTGCTCTTGTGCACAGTGAAGTCTCTTGACCAGCGCAGATCGAAGTCAGCATAGGCCGGCCCCTGCAAGGTATTTCTTGAGACCCCCGCCGGGCGACCGTTGGCAGTGCCGGTGTGAAACTGATCGATGCCAGTCGTCAGCGTGTACGGCTGGCCTGAGTAAACCGAGACTGAAACACCGAGATTGAACAGTTTTCCCGGGTTGATGGTTCCGAGCAGCTCGAAGCGGTGGCGTCGATCAAAATCCGACCGGCCCCATTCGCCCGATAGATCGTAGGCATTGGGTGGCAGATAGTTTATGCCACTCGTATCGTCATGCGCGAAGGCCAGGCGATATTGGGCCATGCCACTGAAGAAACGCGTTACATTACCGCGCAGCATGAACTCGAGTGAATCGGTCGCCCTGCGTCCGGCCGACTCAATCTCGCGCAAAACTCCTTGCGCAGAATTGGGCCTAATCACAGACGGTGGGATGGGAGCATTGATGTCGCGCGAACGAAATTGAGCGAAACCACGCGAGCCCAAATAGGTGACCGCGATAGTCGTTGACTTCTGAAGCTGACGCTCCAGGCTGAAACTGTATTGCAGGAGGTAAGGAATCCTGATGTTAGGTTCCAATCGCACTACGCTGACGGGTTGGTTGCCGAGCGAGATTCCCGAACTGAACGGGTCGGGAAAGGTCGGATTAACGAGGACGAATTGTCTCAGTCGCGATCCATTGAAGAGCAGAATGTCCTGAATTGGCCTGGCGCCGGAGCGATCATAAAAAATCCCAGCGCCGCCGCGGATGACTGTCGTCTGAGTTTTGCCGGGAGCATAGGCAAATGAGAGGCGGGGCGCGAAGTTGTTGTGGTCGTGAAAAAAATTCTGCCAGTCATAGCGCAACCCAACAGAGAGCATCAGATTCTTGCGCGGATGATATTCATCCTGGACAAACAAGCCAAGGACCTTTTCCAGAAAGACGATGTGGCCGTTTCCTTGTTGCCGCACGAAAGAGAAGGGACGACCGAGCGCATAATTGGCCAAAGTTGAGAAGTAGAACGTACCCACGGTGTTGATGTTGTTGTCGAATCCGCGACGGCTCAAGTCGGGAATATTAATGCCACCCTTGATCAGATGTTTGCCGGTGGAATAAGAGAGCGTTTCCATTAGCACGGCGTGATACTCCGTGCGCAGGGAAGTGGCCTGCGCACCGCCGCCGGTAAAGGCGTCTTGCACGACTATGCGACGATTGTCGTTGACGCTCTCGTTGGATTGCCTTTCAACGCCGAGCAGCAGCCGAAAGTTGTTGACCAGCTTTGGTGAGAAGACAAGCTGTTGGCTGAAAGTGATCTCCTGTTCCATGTTACGCGAGTTAACGCCGGCTTCCGCCAGAGTGGTACCGCCGACATTCTGATTGTTCACACTCTCGACGAGCAATGACTCGCGTACAGAAAACGTGTTGGTGTCGCTGACCGCATGAGTGACTTGACCGCTGAGTTGCAATGTACGCGAGGGCGCCGGGACGTTTGCCCTGATTGCTCCGGCCAGTCCTTCGGCGACGACTACCGATTGCAGATCCTCTTCTTTACGGCTTACTGAGAACAGGAATGACGTTTTCTTACTGCCTCTGATCGGCCCGCTCAAATAACCTTCATAGATACGACGCTGCTCGGGAGCCCGGGTCAAGGCAAATGGATCGCGAGCGTTAAGATGTGCGTCTCGGAAGATGAAGTTAAACGTGCCATGGTATTGGGGCGATCCCGGCTTCGTGGTCACTTCGATCCGACCGCGCCCGGGACGTTGATACTCCACCGAATATGGATCCTGATTGATCTTGATCTCTTTGATGGCTGACGGCGAGACTCCGAGATTCGGCACCTCCATGCCATTAACGACCAGCGAGACCCCGTTTGTCCCGATACTACCGGGATCGAGGAACCGTGACATCGCTCCGATGTAGTCCTGATCGAACACTGGCAGGTTACCGAGTGTCTGCTCGCTCAAGGCGACGGCGTCTTTGTTCTCAGTGGCTTCGGTGCTGATCTTAGCGGGCTCGCTGGTTACCGTGGTCTCCTGGCGAATACTCGCAATGGCCAGCACAATTTGTAACGGTGGCAACTGCTGCGAGCCAACGTTGACATCAACTGTAGCTACCTCGAAATCTTTAGCGATCACCTTTACCTGATACTTGCCGAGTGGAAGGCGATTGAAGCGAAAGCTGCCTGACTGATCGGTAGTCGTCGATTGTTGAGTGACGCTCCCGGCCACTATCTCGACAATAGCGCCGGAGATAGTCGCGCCCGCCTGATCCTGGACCAGTCCTGAGATTGTGTTGCGCGCGGACGGTGACTGGGCGTACCCAATTAACGACGCAATAAGAATCAGCGCTGCAAGTCCTGTCAGACGATTCACTGAAATAACACTCTCCCTCGCACTCCGTGAATTAGAAGATTTGCAAATCAGAAAGATATTTCGTCTCCTTGTCCATTATCGTACCGAGTGGCCTTGCCATTATTCAATTTTCCACATTAAGGAATGATTAAGAAGTGCTTTGACGGATTGGGGCCTCAAACGCGGTGAGCGAACTTTGGAATTGTTCCGTTTAGAAAGGGCACTTGTGCCCCGCTGCGTCGGCGGACAAGTCCGCTATCTAAACGGAGTAATGATGGGTCGTTTCAGCCTGTTATCTGCCAGTCCCCCGGACGCGCCTGAGATGCTTTGCGGGAAACGTTCGTGATATCGCACAACTCCTTTAAGGTATCAAAAGACGTTTCACGCAAAGGCGCAAAGCACGCAAAGTTTGTCTGATCGGTCTGGGGCCTCGCCTCGCTAGTGTCGGAACAGCGGACGATCCACGAAATGACACGAAACGTAAGAACACGAAATGACACGAACCAAACCGCTTTTAGTTTTGGTTCTTAAGGAATCAGCCCAAGCTCTTTGCCTTTCTGAACCGCCTGCGTCCTTCGCTTGGCGCTGAGCTTGTCGAATAAGCGGCTGGAATGCGTTTTCACGGTGTTCTCGCTCACGAAGAGTTTTTCGGCAATCTCGCGGTTACTCAGACCGTGGGCTATCAATCCGAGTATTTCCAGTTCTCGTTTGGTGATCGCCAACTCTTGCAGTCGCTCTTCATTCAGCGCAAACAGAGTCCCGGCGGGGACTCGAACTTCTTTTTCGACGATCCGCTCACGTTCGACGATCACCTGCTCTTTGCGCGTGAGTTTGAGCCCGAGCCAGACTCCCAGTCCGCCAAACAGCAACGCCGTCAGCCCTCCGTAAATCTCGATCGAGTGTTCCACGACGACAAAGCGATATTCGATGAGCTTAAGCAATGCGATTAACAGCCCGCCACCAAGCCCGTAAATGAGACCATAAATAAGAATCTGTTTCCGCACGTGAATTAGCCCGAAGGTAAGTTTATCAGCTAATCTCAAAGACGAGGGCTAATCGCAATAACAATCCAAGCAGGATCGAAACTCCAGCAGGCTGCTGAAAAAGGATTACGATCCACGAAATTACACGAAGCAGCACGAAGGCACACGAAAAAGATGCGATCTCACTAGAAACCGCTCTTTGGAATTATCCGTTTAGATAGCGGACTTGTCCGCGGTCCCGAGCGACGGGCACAAGTGCCCTGTCTAAACGGGACAATTCCAAAGAGCGCGATTCCAGGAAAGCGCAAAGAAGCAAAGGCGCAAAGACTGAAAGTAAGAAACTACTCGGATTCGGGTAGTGGTACAGTTTCGAAATAAGAGACGCTGCAGGTCCGCAGCACCGAAAGTTAACAGCCCGTCCGTGAGAGGCCGTGCCAAAACTAAGTTGTCTGCACGTAGAGCTACGAAATTGAAACGCAAAGGACGCAAAGGTTCTCCTCAAGGACGCAAGGGTTCTCCGCAAGGGACTCAAAGGGTTGTACTTTGCGGTCCTTCGCGGTTCTCCTTTGCGTCCTTTGCGTTAAAGTGATTCGTGCAGGAGCGGTACTGTGGGTTTTGAGACAGTCTCTCACGGACGGGCTGCTGACTTTCGGTCCCGCGGACCTGAGAGCAAAATGTACCACTAGTCGGATTCTGTCGGCCTTGACACCAAAAGCTTTTTCGACGGATTTTGGCAGTTTCGATCAGGTAAGTTAGCTGAGCTATTGCTATTGATGAGCGCTTCAATCTTCGGCTATGACGAGTGAAAACGCATCCATTCAGCAGCGCGTGACAGCCGCTGCAAGTTGCCGGGGCCTGAGCAAGAGTTTTGGCAACGTTACCGCGGTCAACGACCTGGATCTCGAGGTGCGCTTTGGCGAGTGTTTTGGATTGCTTGGGCCAAACGGCGCCGGCAAGACGACCACGCTCGAGATACTCGAAGGGTTGACGGCGCCGACCAGCGGCACCGTCGAAGTACTCGGTTGCTCCTGGGGCGCCGGCCGCGACCGCGAACTGCGACAGCGCATCGCCGTGCAATTGCAGGAGACGCAGCTCGCAGAAAAGCTCACCGTGAGCGAAACCGTTCGACTCTTCCGCAGCTTTTACCAGCGTGGCCGCGACCCGGATACAGTAATTCACCTCGTTGAACTTGATGAAAAGAGCGCTACTCGGGTCGGCAAGCTTTCGGGTGGTCAGCGACAGCGACTGGCTGCGGCCTGTGCGCTGGTCAGCGATCCCGAACTGCTGTTTCTGGACGAGCCAACCACCGGGCTCGATCCCCAGGCGCGTCTGAAACTTTGGGAAGTCATCGAAGAATACAGAAAAAGCGGCGGCACGGTCGTGTTGACGACCCACTACATGGAAGAGGCCGAGCGCTTGTGTGATCGCATAGCGATCATGGATCACGGCAAAGTGATCGCTCTGGGATCGCCTGCCCAACTGATCGCCGAGCTTGACGCCGATCAGATTGTGGAATTCAGGATTGCCGGCACGCTCGACGAAACCGGCCTGACTTCTCTACCGGGAGTGCGCCGCGTGCTTGCTCGGGATGGAGCCTATGCTTTGACTGTTACCGAGATCGGGCACGCGCTGCCGGCCTTGCTGGGAGAATTAGCGCGGCAGCGAGTGGAACTTGTCACGCTGACGACACACCAGGCGACGCTCGAGGATGTATTTGTCAGTCTCACTGGAAGGATGCTGCGTGATGCCTGACGAGAAAACAGAAACGACCGCAAGTGGAGATATCGGGTCCTCGTTGAGTCGTAAAGCAGAGGCGCCAGAATCTGCGCGGAGCATATCAGGTCATCCACTTGTCCAGTTGACGTTGACTCGCTTACGCGAGTTTCTTCGCGAACCAGAGGCGGTCTTCTGGGTTTTCATTTTTCCGGTGTTGCTCGCTTGTGCGTTGGGGATCGCTTTTCGTAACACCGCGCCGGAAAAGATTCGCATCGCCATCGAAGACGACGGGCGCGACAGCAAGTTGATCACAGAGTTGGCGGCATCGTTGGCGCGCTCTCGGGACGTCACACCCGTAGTGTTCGATCCCGTGGCAGCCGCGCGGGCCCTGCGCACCGGCAACGTCGCACTCGTCGTGCGCCGGGCGGATAGTGATTCAGCCGCCCGGCCTGAACACGCTGAAGCAGGAGTGACGCATAATTCGAACCCGATTGCCGCTGCATACCCTCCATTGGTTTTTCGTTACGATCCGACGCGCCCCGAAAGCCGTACAGCGCGGCTGGCCATAGACGACGCGCTGCGCCGAGCGAATGGGCTTGTCGACGGCGTCAACATTCGTGAGCAGACTGTAACTGAGCCGGGCGCGCGATACATCGATTTTCTGATACCAGGCTTGATCGGATTAAACCTGATGGGTAGTGGCATGTGGGGAGTTGGCTTTGCGATAGTTTCAGCGCGCAGTCGAAAACTGCTCAAGCGGTTTGCCGCGACTCCCATGCGCCGTTCTCACTACCTCTTATCGTTCATGTTTTCACGTCTTGTTTTCCTGGCGCTGGAAGTCGCAGCGCTGGTTGTTTTCGCGCGACTGGCTTTCGGTGTTGTTGTCCGGGGGGCGCACATTGATCTGGCTCTGTGCGCGGTCGCCGGGGCGTTGACCTTTTCGGGTCTGGGCCTGTTCGTGGCGTCGCGCGCGCGCACGGTCGAAGGTGTCTCAGGCTTAATGAACTTTGTCATGCTGCCGATGTGGTTGTTGTCCGGTACGTTTTTCTCGGCAGCGCGTTTTCCCGCTTTGCTGCAGCCATTCATCAAAGTCTTGCCACTGACGGCACTCAACGACGTCCTGCGGGCCGTGATTAACGATGGCGTGTCTCTTTCCACGCAATGGCCGCAAGTCATTATCCTGCTCTCATGGGGACTGATTAGCTTCGCTGTGGCGCTTCGCATATTTCGTTGGCAATGAGGCTGCTCTGGCATGTAAAGGCTCGGAATTGAAAGCGCAGGAAGGCGCTGTCTAATCTTCCTTTGCGGCTTCCTTTCTTTGCGTCTTTGCGTGAGTCCACCGTGCAAGTGCAGAACATTTCACGCAAAGACGCAAAGAGGCGAAGCCGCAAAAGACTGACAGCCAGATACGACGCAAACGGGTACTGGTGCAGTTTGGTCTCTCATTCACACCGTGGCTTCAGCCCGGTGGTTAGCAGGCCTTCGGATTAGGTTAGCCGTTTCAACGGCTTTCGGCCTCAGTGAGCAGGGAAAACCGTTAAAACGGTTCAGCGTTTCTACTGCCGCCTGCTAACCACCGGGCTAAAGCCACGGTGTGAATGAGACACTCCGCATCCCAAACTACACCACTACCCGCAAACGGAAATTCTTGACAATTCTATGTAGATAATTATATGTATAGGTATCTAGTATTGGCGATGAAGGCCAATTCGGCAGGAACCTTAACCAGGGAGTCGCGATGGGTAAAAGTTATCTGTCCTACACAATGGCGCTGATTCTGCACGCGGTCGAGAATGGTTACCGCTACGGCTTCGACATTATGACAATTACGGGGCTGGCGAGCGGGACTGTCTACCCGGCCTTGCGTCGGATCGAAGCCGCGGGTTTTGTCGTTTCCAAGTGGGAGCGAGCGACCGTCGCGCAGCAGGGGCAGCGCCCGCCGCGGAAATATTACGAAGTGACGAAGGCAGGCCGGACCGCGCTCGCTGAAGCCCGTCAACGCTTTCGCTTGCTTGTGCAGCTTGAGCCGCTAGCGACAAGCAAACCGGCGCGTCAGAAAGGCTGAGGTAGGTGTGTTGCGTAAGCGAGATGGAAAAGGCCTCTGGCTGTGGCTGATCGCGTTCACGGGTGTGATCGTCCCGCGCCGCTTGCGCGCTGACTGGCGGCAAGAGTGGGAGGCCGAGCTGCGTTACCGCGAAGAGTTGCTCAGCCAATGGAACAAGCTCGACGGACGCGGCAAACGTGATTTGTTTTGGCACAGTGCGGGCGCCTTGCTGGATGCGCTCTGTTTGCAACCGCGAAGATGGGAGGACGAAATGTTCCAGGACTTGCGCTTCGGAGTGCGAATGTTGCTCAAGCACAAAGGCTTCACGACTGTGGCTATCCTTTCGCTGGCGCTCGGCATCGGCGCGAACACGGCAATCTTCAGCGTTGTCAATTCGGTGTTGCTGCGTCAGCTTCCTTTCAAAGATCCCGAGGCGCTAATGTCTGTCTCGTCGAGGCGAACGGACAGAGATACTGCTCCATTCACGATACCTGATTTTCTGGATTACCAGGATCAGAATCGAACTCTGGCGCAGATAGCGGCCTTCGCCAATATTGGTTTGAGCATGTCAACCAGGGAAGGAACCGAACGGTTGCAGGGATTGAGAGTTTCAGCGAATTTGTTTCAGCTTCTCGGGACTGACGCGAGCGCCGGCCGCACTCTGCTTCCGGAAGATGATCAGCCGGCCCGGAGGCACGTGGTGATGTTAACGGATGAATGTTGGCAGCGTCGGTTCGGCGGTGACCTCCACATCCTCGGCAACACTCTGAATCTTAACGGAGAGAGCTATGAAGTGGTGGGCATATTACCAAGGCTCTATGCTCTGCCGATCCGCGAAGCTGAGTTGGCGATACCGCTGGCCCCGGAGGCTGATCCTTTGCGAAACGTGCGCAGCTCAACAAATTTCTTGCGCGCTATAGCCCGCTTGAAAACAGGAGTGACTCGAGAACAGGCTGAATCAGATCTCACTGCCGTGGTGCAGCGGGAACGGCAGCAATTTGGTGAAGTGTATCTCAAAAAGAGTGGTGTTCGGCTGATTGCTTTGCGCGAAGAAATGGTGGGTAGTACGCGGACGGCGCTTTGGGTGTTGTTGGGTGCGGTGGGCCTGGTTCTGCTGATAGCGTGCTCAAATTTGGCGGCATTATCGCTGGCACGGGTTTCGTCACGCCACCGCGAAATGGCGATCAGGAAGGCTTTGGGTGCGACCTCGGCGCGACTTGTCAGGCAAATGTTAATGGAGAGCATGATGCTGTCGCTGGTCGGTGGGGTTGCGGGATTGCTAATGGCGACCTGGGGCATTCGTTTCCTTCTGGCGTTGAGTCCGACTCGGCTACCGCGCGAGCAGGAAATCGGAATCGATCTAAAGGTGTTTGCTTTTGCTGCCGCCGTGACTGGGCTGGCAGCGGTGATTTCCGGGATTCTACCGGCGCTCAACGGAGCACGGGCCGAAATGACGGAACTCAAGGCCGGCGGTCGAGGAGCGGGCTCAGGCGCTCGACAGAACCGTGCACGCAGCGTGCTGGTGATTGCTGAAGTGGCGCTTTCGTTTCTGCTGCTAATTAGTGCGGGGCTATTGATCCAAAGTTTCAGAAAGGTGCAAGCCATAGAACCTGGATTCGATCCCACAAATGCCCTGGCCATCCGATTATCATTGCCGAAGGCAAACTATCCGAATCGAAAGGCGGTTGCTTTGTTTTGCGACAAGCTGCTGCCAAGGATTCAAGCGCTGCCTGGCGTGGAAGCAGTGGGAGCGGTTTCGGTGCTACCGATGAGCGGCAATGTGCACGGCATCGATTTTTCCCTCGAGGGCCAGGCTTTATCGCCGGGTGATCGGCACAACGCACAGTTCCGTGTCGCTAGCCCGGACTACTTTCGCGCGATGAAGATCCCACTCCTGAAGGGTCGAGCCTTTGATGCGCACGACAATGCGGAGAGCGTACCGGTAGTGCTCATTAACCAGGCACTCGCCAGTCGATTTTGGCCGAATGCCGATCCGCTTAGTGCGCGCATCAATGTTGACGATAACAACACTGGACCACGTCCTGTTGAAATTGTCGGTGTCGTTGGCAACGTGAAGCACATTAATTTGGAAAGCGAGTCAACGTCTGACATTTATTTTCCCATCGCGCAGGTACACGAAGATGGACTTGCGTTTGTCACGAACAGTCAGTACTGGGTGGTGCGGTCAAAGGCCGATAGCCGGGCGGTGGAGACGGCCTTTCGCCGGGAGGTTCAGAGTATAGACCGCGAGGTGGCCACATCAAGCGTCAGGATCCTTGAAGACTATCTATCAGATTCGGTGGCGCCGCGTAAGTTTAATCTCAGGATGCTCAGTATTTTTTCCCTCGCGGCGTTATTGCTTGCGGCGACGGGGCTCTATGGCATCGTTTCTTATACCGTGACTCAACGCATTCCGGAAATTGGCGTACGACTCGCACTGGGAGCAGGCCGCACACGTGTGTTTCGCCTGATTCTTAGTCAAGGCCTGAAGTTGGTTGTGATCGGTGTGGCGTTGGGAATGATCGGCGCCTTCGCCGTGACGCGCCTGATCCGCGGCTTGCTCTTTGGGGTAAATGCGAACGATCCTCTGACGTTCGTTTTTGTTTCGTTGCTGTTGACCCTGGTGGCGCTGGTGGCTTGTACCGTACCGGCTCGGCGCGCAACCAAGGTAGATCCACTGGTCGCGTTACGGAACGAATGATGGACCGATGCCACTTTATCGAGAACTCTAAAAACACCACACTGGCAGGCTGCTGATACGATCCACGAAGTCACACGAACGAACACGAAATAACCCTAAGAAAACCGCAGCTTTTTCGTGTGAGTTCGTGCTGCTTCGGGTAGTTTCGTGGATCGTCGACCGATCAAATAGCAGCGAGTTTTGAAGACACCACTCTAGCGAGGCGCTGCCCTGACCGATCAGATAAACTGTGCGTGCTTTGCGCCTTTGCGTGAAAAGTCTTTCCCGTCTTAACTGTCATGACTTGGGACGGAGAGTCTCACGCAAAGGCGCAAAAGCACGCAAAGACGCAAAGACTGATAGCAAACAATAGTCGATTGGTGGCGCAGAGCGACTATCAGAGCTATCATTCTCCGGTCAGCAAATCAATCAGGAGGATCTGAAAACATGCGACGCATTTGCGTTTTCTTGCTTGCTCTGTTCGCCGTCATATTGGTCCCGGCAGCGTCCTTTGCTCAAGGTGGGCAGATGGAGTCTTCCCGCGGAGTAGCCGGCGGCGGAATATCGGTGCCCGGCTGGACCGGAAAGATCGACGCCAAAGAAGAGACGGCCGGGATGACCATCAACAGCGCGAAGTTGACTAAAGACGGCGACGCTCTTCACGTTACCACTGGTCCGGCAGTGACGTACTGGAACCCGGCCAACAAAGCATCCGGAGACTACACGGTAAAAGCGACGTTCAAGGAACCGAAGTACATGAACCTCAACAGCCACCCACACCCTTACGGGATAGTCATTGCGGGTAATGATCTGGGGACGGACCAGCAGAGTTACTTGTACTGTGCGGCTTATGGTGACGGCAAATTCATCGTGCGCGGTTTTGGACCAACACCATTTCAAATGAACGGGCGAGGCAGTGCGGATCCGGCCGTGAACAAGGCGGCTGCGGTGGGCGAACCGGTAACCCAGGAGATTGCGATTTCGGTGAAGGGCGACAAGGTCGAATGCGCGATCAACAACAAGGTCGTCGCGAGCTATGACAAGTCGGCGCTGGTCACTGCCGGTAAACTCAAGTCAACCGACGGCACGTACGGCATCCGCTTCGCGCATAACACTGAGGCGCTGGTGACCGGGCTGACGATCACAAAGCCGTAGGATTAGCCACAGATTCGCACGGATAAGTACGGATCTGAATAAGCAGAAGAATGGGCGCGGCCCAGACGCCAACAAATCTGGAAGCTCTCAACTCGCCTCGCCGGTCTTCTCAGATCCGCGTTTTATCCGCGCGCATCCGCGGCTAATTCTTCCTCTTATCCGGATGGGTGCTCATGCGTGAAAATCTGTGGCTCAGATCAGATCAACTGGAGCTGCCGAGCCAAATCTGTTGCCGTCCGTGGCCGATCAGCCGGATCCTTTGACAGGGCTTGCGTGATGCCCGCCGATATTCTTCTGGGGATTGTCAACTGAGACGGCAGCGGCGGCGCCGCCTCGTACAAATGCTGGTTAATGATTCCTGAGACTTTTTCTGAGGTAAACGGGCGCGCACCCGAGAGCATTTCGTAGAACATTACACCAAGGCTATAAACATCTGAACGCGCATCCACCGCCTGGCCCAGGCACTGCTCGGGCGACATGTAATAAGGTGTCCCCAGCACGGTGCCTGGGGCTCCTGCTGGCGTGTCGGTGATCAGCCGGGCAAAACCGAAGTCAACGACTCTCACACTTTCGAACTCAGAGTCGTCATCTGGCGCGACCACCAGGATGTTGTCCGGCTTAAGATCGCGATGGACAATTCCTCGCCGGTGCGCCGCTCCCACGCCGGCACAGATCACGCGCATCAGCCGCACCGCTCGCTCGATCGAGAAGTATCCTTCGCTTTTCAAGAGGTACCCAAGCGGCGTGCCTTTTACCAACTCCATCACCACAAAAGCTGGAACCTCTCCATCACCGGTCTCGCCGAAATCATGAATGGCAATGACGTTGGGGTGATGCGAGATCGCGGCGGCTCCGGCCTCGCGGCGAAAGCGTGCGAGCGCGGCCTCGTCGCCGGCGAATTTGCGCAGCATGACCTTAAAGGCAACTTCATCTCCGATGTGCACGCGACGCGCACGGTAGACGACGCTCATGGCCCCTTCGCCCACGCGGTCTGTTAACTCATACTTGCCTTCGATGGTCCGGCCGATGAGCGGATCCGGATTGACCAGCCGCACCGTGGGAAGGGAAGCAGAATGATGCTTTTCATAATAAGGGTGCGTTCCCTGAGAGCGCGGTAAATTCAGCGGCAAACCGCAATGCGAGCAATAGAGCGCATCTCGATTCAGGAAGAACTCACATTCCGGACAAAAGGGATTGCGGCTTCGCAGATCCAGAAGCATGTGATCCAACTCGTCCTCGAGATTCAATAATCCATTCTGTCCTGTCGAAAACGTCCGCAGGTTCTGCTCGATATCAAACAGATAATAAGCCGGCGCCGTAGCGTGACCGTCCAGAAAAGCATCGCGCAGTGTGTGCTCGTTATCGAGCGCGCATGGCTCGGTCAGGTTGAGCCTCGCAATCGCTTCGCGCACCAGGCGTGTATCCACCTCCGCTTCCGAGTCCGGCAGGTGTACGGCGATGACCCGCAATCCTTCGCGCTTCCGCCGGTCGCGCAACTCTGCAAGCTGCGACAGATTGGCTTGGGAGACTTCTGAACTGAGGGACCAGAAGTGAACGAGGATGGGTCTGCCTTTTGCTTCCGCGGGATTCGGTGTTACCTGGTTGAGCCACTCTGTGACTCCCGCAAACGATGGCATCGGCGAATCGACTTTCATGGGATGCGGAAATATTAGCATGAGCGGAGAGGAGGTTTCAGGCTCCGAGACTCAACGAGCCGCGATTGGGATGTCGTAATTTGTAACGCAAACTGTTAGTTTGCGATTCGAGAATGGCATTCCAATGCGCGCGCAAGCCCGCGGGGCATCCCCGCTGGGGTGGTCTTACAGCTTGCGTTACAAAAACGAAATCCCGCGATTGCGTTTCATTGACAGGCGACAAGGTGGAGTGCGCACACTTCAGCTCCCGTTAGATTCCCAACAAGTATTTCGCCAACGGACTGATGCGTCGCAGTGTCTCTGGCAGCATGCGTGCGGGCAGGTTGATTCCGGACTCGGCGTCGCGGCGGATATAGGCGCCCTGGATTGAACGCCGAGGCTCATCAGTCTGGTTTGCCGAGTGTCCGTGCCAGACAGATCCGTTGTAGACAATCACTGAGCCCGCCGGGCTACATGCCAGTAGCTGACTCTCGAGGTCTGAACCCGGATCCTTCATTGCGTCGCCGGGAGTTGTGGACCAGTTGTGAGAGCCCGGAACAAAACGGGTGGCCCCGTTGTCAGATCGAAACTCATCCAACATGATGATGAAGCCGACCATCGGCCAGCCGTCATCCTCGCGCTGGAAATCCACATGCAGCCCTTGCGCCGGTGAATGTGGATTCACAGTCCTGGCAAGCATCGTACTGAGTTTGAAAGGTCGACCGATGACGCTGCAACACGCCGCCAAAATTGGCTCAAAGAGATAGAGTTCATCGAAGTCAGGGCCGCGATTGACGAAGTCGTGGACTCGAGTGGTGGTGCTCCCTGTGTTCCTGTCATCGGCAGTTGCGCCAGAGACGGCGGCGTCGTAAGTGTCGGCAATTTGCGCCAACCTCTCGTTCTCGACCGGCCCCGGAATCACAACGAAGCCCGTGTTGCCCAATTTCTCGGCAGCGCCGGCGGGCAACTCGGTGTTCGCAGCGATCAAGTCAAACCACTCGTCCATATGTAAGCGCTGGGTAGTGCCTTAATTTGATCTCGATTCTTCGTTTAGAGGCGGGCGTTGCCTGCCGGTTCAACGTAAATAAGAGTGAATTCAATTTCTTCTGACAGGCACCGGCGGGCAACGCCCGCCTCTAAACGGAAATTAAGTCACTACCAAACGCTGCCAACAACCGCCGCGTTACTTATTCGCGTCTGGCGGCTTCAAGAGAAAACCCTTTCGGCCAATCGAGCTGACACACGACGTATCCAACCCTGTGATAGTGCCACGATCAATAAAGCTGGTGACGAGATTATTGATGCATTCGAGTCCGTTCAGCCCATTGAAGCCATGGCCGCCATGAGGAACGATCACATGAAGGCTGTGAGGGAGATATTTCGCCGCCGTGTCGCCGTAAATTGGCGGCGTGACCGGATCCCATTGACCGGTGAGAATCAGCACGGGCACATCAGCACGAGTAGGTTCAGCATAGTTATTCGGAATCTTACCTTGCGGCCAAAGCTCGCAAGCTGCGCGTTGTTGCCGCCAACGATAATCGCCGAGAAAGGTGTTCACTCCATTGCGTTCACCTTCACCTGGTTTGATCGGCGGCAAGTCTTCTGCACAAGTCACTGACAAATACATACCATTGCTGCCGGTTGCCACAATCTGTTGGCGATAAGAAATCGCGGCTTCCGCGAACAGCTTGAAGTTGCCTTGCGCGGCCAGGTGGATGAAGAGGGGAATCCGACTCGCGGCGCCCGGCTGATAGAGCATGTAGCGAACGGCCTCGGCAACCAGATCGCGCGAAAGACTAACGCGAATACTCTCGCCCGGTTTTGAACGCTTTAGCTCAACATCGACCGGACCGCGCCGTAATCTTTCGAGCACGCTCTTTACTTCTGCGCCAAGATCGGGAAAGGCCGCGCGACAAGTATCGTCTGCGGCGCAGTCAGCCATGACACCGTTCAGAGCTCGCTCTGTGTGTTGCGGAAAGTCACGCGGCATGAACTGATTGGTTGGTGAGACACCGTGCAGGATAACGGCGCGGACCCCGTTTGGATGAAGCTTAAGGTAAACCTGCGCGGCGCGCGTTCCATATGATCCGCCGATGAGATTGATTTGCTTGTAGCCCAGCGCCGCGCGCACATCTTCCAGGTCATCCATCGCAATCGGAGTTGTGTAAAGCTTGAGGTTGGCTTGCGTTTCCAATTGCTTGCGACATTTGCGCACGTCGTCCAGAGGAAAGTAATCGCCCAGATAGCTGCGCAAATCAGTAGGATTGAAAAAATCACAGTTCAGAGGATTTGAGCCGCCCGTGCCGCGCTGGTCCACAAAGACCAAATCACGATGCTCGCGAATCTTTGCAAACTCCTGAGCAATAAAAGGCGCGTCTTCCGTCGCCGACGATCCCGGGCCGCCCGGAATGTAAAAGAGTGGGTCAGGTGCTTTGTCGGAACCGGTGGCCGGGAAGACAAGAATCTTAAGAGCAATCTTGCGCCCGCTCTGGCGATTGCGGTCTTCAAAGACTTCGAAACTGCCGCAGCGTGCTTTCTCTTTGGTTCCTGCGTTTGCTCCCGAAACTTCGCAAGGCGTCAGCATGATGGAAGCAGCCGGCGTCGCGCTGCTGTGTTGTCCGCCACTTTCCTGGGCCAGGCAATTCAGCCCAACCACCGCAACGGAGCCGAATAAGCAAGCGAGTATTAGTTGACGATGCTTGAACATAGTCTTTGTATAAAACGAAGCCGACATCTGAATAGTGTCTTACTCGCAGTCTTTGCGCCTTTGCCTCTTAACGCCGTTGCGTGAATGTTTTCTATCTGCAAGAGCGCTCACGCAAAGATCGCAAAGGAGAGAAGCCGCAAAGGATAATACTCCATTCCTGGTTCTGGTCGCCTTTCAACCGCGGCGCGGTTGCGTCCTCCAGCCCAGGGTTGCCGCCGCGGCTACGCTGGGTTAAGCGAATCCATTAATCCCAACCGAAACGCGGTTGCGCCGTTCGTGAGTAACGAGCAAATGACGCAACCGCGTTGCGGGTGGATACTAGATTTCTTGATGCGAATGAGTCAAGTTTTTGGGTCGGCTTCTTCCTTTGCGTGCTTTGCGCCTTTGCGTGAGACGCTTTTGCAAGTTGAGTGATGACAATCCCATGGATTTCACGCAAAAGCGCAAAGCACCCAAAGGCCTTCTTGTCGGTCTGAGGCTTTAGCCTCGCTAGTAACTAAGATCGACCGTTCCGAAAATTGACTCATTCTCATCAAGTCTTATCCGACAGGGAATCTAATGCCCTCAAAGGTCCGGTGCTATCCTGCGGTCTATTGGATTCAAGCGCCAGAATTGTGATAGGTTTCCGGGCCGGTACCAATTCTTGATCAGCACCTTCCAATAGATGTACCGCCAAACCTCGAGGGCCGACATGCAAAGATTCTCGTTTGGATGGGCATCCGAACCTTCACAGCTAAAGCCAAGGCCCCTGCTCCTTTGCTGTCTGTGTCTGTTCCTGCTCGCGCTGGGAGTTCGACTCCTGGTCTGGCAGGATCGCGGCATGATTGCGATGGTCCATCATGGCGGCATGACCCGCATATTTTATCGCCCGCTGGCCGAGCCTCTGATCAGGGGAGATGTGAAGACGTTTCTAGTTGGAGCTAATCCGCCGAATGACGCAACCGTCATTGGACATCCTCCGGGCTATCCTCTTTTGTTCGCAATTTTTTCTCGAACTTTTTCGACGCCAGAGACCGCACTTCAGCTCTTTCAGCTCATCGTCGATTGCTTTCCGGTTGTACTGGTTTTCCTGATCGGCCTGGAATTCTTCTCAACAGCTCATGCGTTTTTGGCCGCTGCTGCGGTCGCAGTTGCTCCGAACACCGCTTTTTATTCATTGCTTTTGATCCCCGATGCCCTGATCGTCGCGCCGGTGCTCCTGTCATTGTTTTTGCTCATCCGAGCTTACAAGCAACCGACGATTCTGAAGATCATCGCCTGCGGGGCATTGCTTGGTCTCTCGTGCTGGCTGCGATCCAACGTATTGTTGCTGGCGCCTGTCTTTGCCTGTTTAGTGCTGGCGTTCTTTCGGGTCCATAGACTGCGATACGCGATGCTGCTAATCGCTGCGGCGCTGTTGGTAGTCTCGCCCATCACCCTGCGTAACTACGTTGTCTTTCGTCATTTCATTCCGATTTCCCTGGGCAGTGGAATGGTTCTAACAGAAGGGATCGCAGAATACGATCTCGAGAACCGGTTCCATCTTTCGGCATCGGACACCGGCGTAATCCTTGACGAGGCGAGTAGGTTTAGCCGGCCGGACTACGCCAGCGGGCTGTGGAATGTTGATGGAATCGAGCGAGAAAAAAGGCGGACTAGTGAAGCTGTTGCGATTATCAGGGCACATCCATTCTGGTATTTTTCAACCACGCTGCGGCGCGCGAAGAAAATCGTGGAGCGGGATCCGTTGCTGCCCGAAACGACCATCATTCCGAGGTCGCGCGTGAGTCTGGCGGATATTCAGGGCCTCGAGGCGCAACTAACCTGGTCGCAAACTCCGGTTCAATTTCTCTCGTCCGCGCCAGAGGTGTCGAGAGAGTTGCGATATTCTCTGGAAGAGAGTCGACAACACCTTGAATTCTCGGCGCCGGACGGCGTCTATGCAGAGTTGGTCCGCACCTCCGAGATTCCCGTCGATCCCTACACGATTTACAAGCTGAGCCTACCCGTTAAGATTGATCAG